>Ga0208127_1001548_pt1 | contig 11389 bp, 10 predicted proteins | sample ETNtaG_6_FD_185751 | JGI IMG/M metagenome (GOLD analysis project Ga0208127, IMG submission 185751) | Marine microbial and viral communities from oxygen minimum zone, Eastern Pacific Ocean - ETNP201306SV45 (SPAdes) (version 2) | ecosystem: Environmental > Aquatic > Marine > Oceanic ...
ATCCTAGATACTTCACTTAATCCAATATTATGTATTTCATCTGGGGTGAGCTCGGTAGTTGTAAATTGCCTAGCGATGAGTTCATAGTATTGCGAGCCATTTTTAATATCGCTAATCCCTATTGTGTCTCTACAATTAGGATAATAAGAATTTTCAAAGAAATTTAATAACTTTACATAAGAGGGTATTACAACATTGGTTATAGTAATTTGCGCTTGCTCTCTTATTTGTTCTTGTTCTTGATTTGATATTTCATCTGGTAAAAACTCAAATGCATCATAGAAAGGACTATTTATATAAGAATCGACATTTTGTAATTTTATTTGATTTAAGACTCTACTCATTAAAACCTTTGGGGGCATGACTTGATTTTCAATACCTTGGTTTGCTAGAGCAATATATTGATCAATTACATCATCAAGTTTTTCTAGACGAGAAATCCAATCCATATATTGCTGAAAATTACGAAGAGGTAATGTCTCAGCTGTTTCGTGTTGAAGTTGAATACCGCCTCTATGACTAAAAGGTAGTAAATGTATTTGATATTGATGTTTTTCTGCAGAGTTTTTATAACCATCTAAAAACAATCGATAGTTTAGTTTATTTTCATCTGTAAAATCATCAACACTCATCATTTCAAGTTCTCTAATAACTGATAATGTATGCTCATGATCTTTATTTATCTTCTCAATTGAATAATCAGGCCATAATGTATTGAAGCGCAAATCTCCCATATAGGATGCATAGATGGGATTATCTTCTATTGATTTTGCAAATTCTTTATCTAGAAGTTCTAAAAATTTCTGCTCATCATTAGTTTTAGAAAAGAAATTTGGTATTAAAGATAGATTAAAAGCAACAATTAAACCTAGCGATAGTAATCCTGTATAGAGAATATATCTAAGCTTAAACATTACATGTTGAGATAATTTGGACCACCCATACCTTCAGGTGTTACCCAAGTAATATTTTGTGACGGATCTTTGATGTCACATGTCTTACAGTGAACACAATTCTGAGCATTTATAACAAATTTGTCTTTACTATCCTCATTTACAACCTCGTAAACACCTGCAGGACAATATCTCTGAGCTGGTTCTGCATATTTAGGTAAATTTACACTTATTGGGATGTTTTCATCTTTTAATTTCAAATGACATGGCTGATCTTCTTCATGTGTAGTGTTGGAAAGGTAAACAGAACTTAACTTATCAAAAGATATAATTCCATCGGGTTTGGGATAATCAATTTTAGGCATTTTTGAAGCATCTTCTAAGCAAGCATAATCAGGAGTAGGGTGGTTTAATGTAAATGGTAGATTACCTCTAAATATGAATTGATCAATGGCAGCTAAAATCGGTCCCACAAAATTACCAAACTTATGTAACAAGGGACCAAAGTTCCTTGCTTTATATAACTCTTTTTGAAGCCAAGAATTTTGAATGTTGTCTTCATAAATAACAAGATCAGAACCAATATTATTATTTTCTAGTGCATCAAAAACAGTTTCTGCTGCAATCATCCCTGATTTCATTGCTGTATGCGTTCCCTTTATCTTAGGAAAATTGAGTGTGCCAGCATTATCCCCAACAATAAGACCACCATTGAATGACATTTTAGGCCTAGACTGATAACCGCCCTTTATAAGAGCTCTTGCACCATAAGCTACTCTAGTTCCATCTTTAAGAAGTTTAGATATCCCAGAATGATGTTTCCATTGTTGAAATTCATCATATGGACTTAAATAAGGATTTTTATAATCCAATGGAACAACGTAACCCATATAAAGTTGATTATTTTTGCCATGGTAGCAATAAGAACCCGAGACTGTTCCATTTGCTGGCCAACCAGCAGTATGCATAACTGTCCCTTCTTTATGTAAATCAGGTTTGATATCCCATATTTCTTTAAAGCCTATTCCATAATGTTGGGGATCTTTTCCATCGTCCAATTTAAATTTTTTAATTATTTGTTTTCCAAGATGACCTCTACAACCCTCAGACAGAATTGTATATTTCCCTCTAAGTTCCATACTTGGTTGATATGATGGTTTCTTTTCACCATCCTTACCGACACCCATTTCACCTGTAACAATTCCTTTGAGCTTATCATCTTCAATAATTATTTCAGAAGCAGTAAATCCCGGAAATATCTCGACACCAAGAGATTCAGCTTCTTTTGCTAACCATCTACAAAAATTAGCAAGACTCATTATGTAATTACCATGATTATTGAAATTAGGCATTAATATGGCTGGCAGAGGGACAGGTACAGATATATTTTGATTTATCAGATATTTAACAACATCTTTTTTAACCGGTGTATCAAGGGGTGCTTCTTTTTCCTTCCAGTCTGGAATAAGTTCATTAAGAGCTGTTGGCTCAAATACATTACCAGACAAAATATGAGCACCAACTTCAGAACCTTTCTCAATAACGCATATTGAGTGATTTGTATTATTTTTTTTGTTTAACTGAGCAAATTTTATGGCTGTAGAAAGTCCAGCAGGTCCAGCACCCACAACAAGGACATCATATTCCATTACATCACGTTCCATAAATACTTCCTAAGCTCTTTAGAAATTGTGTAAAAAGCATTACAATTATAGCCGCAAAACCCTTTAAACTTAACATATTATGAAAATACTAGTACCTGTAAAAAGAGTAGTGGACTATAACGTAAAGGTAAGGCCATTATCTGATAATTCAAATGTTGATCTGAATAATGTAAAGATGTCAGTAAATCCATTTTGTGAGATTGCGGTTGAAGAAGCTGTCAGATTGAAAGAGTCTGGACAAGCTACAGAAGTAGTAGTCGTCACAGTTGGAGGTGATGAATCTCAAGAACAGCTAAGAGCATGCCTTGCTCTTGGAGCCGACAGAGCTATTTTAGCTCAATCTGAAGGTCTTCTTGAGCCACTAGCAATTGCAAAAGTTCTTACCAAAATAGTTGAATCTGAAAATCCTAACCTTGTAATTTTAGGTAAGCAAGCAATTGATGGAGATAACAATCAAACCGGTCAAATGTTAGCTGCAATGCTGGATATGCCTCAAGCAACATTTGCATCTGAACTCAAGATCGAAGGAGATAATGCAGTCGTTACAAGAGAGATTGATGGCGGTTTACAAACAATAAGTGTTAACCTTCCAGCTATTGTTACTACAGATTTAAGATTAAATGAACCAAGATATGCATCTTTACCAAACATTATGCAAGCCAAGAAAAAAGATCTTTCTATACAGAATGTCTCTGATCTAGGTATAGATGTATCAGATAGGACCTCTATTTTGTCTGTTGAATTACCGCCAACACGTGAAGCAGGTGTGATGGTTGATTCAGTTGAAGAATTAGTTGATAAGTTAAAAAATGAAGCAAAGGTAATAACATGAGCATATTAGTAGTAGCAGAACATGATAATAATGAAATTAAAGGTTCAACTCTTAACACGGTAACAGCCGCATCAAAAATTGGTGGTGATGTATCTGTTTTAGTTGCTGGATCTGAATCGTCGTCAGCAGCAGAGCAAGCATCAAAGATTTCTGGAATTAGTTCAGTTATTCATGTTGATGATCCAATTTATAAAAATTTCTTAGCTGAAGACTTAGGTAACTTAGTTGTTTCGATTGCAGAGGGTTTTAATTATATACTCGCTCCTGCTACAACCTTTGGTAAGAATTTTTTACCCAGAGTAGCCGCTAAATTAGATGTACAACAGATTTCAGATATTATTTCTGTTGAGGATGCTGATACTTTCAAAAGACCAATTTATGCAGGAAGCTGTATTGCAACTGTTAAATCAAATGATTCTGTTAAAGTAATTACTGTGAGAACAACGGCTTTTGATGCATCACCTATGACAGATTCATCAGTAACTGTTAATTCGGGTGATGTAGTTGATTCTCTTAATAATGCAAACTTTGTAAGTGATGAGATTGCTGAAAGTGACAGACCTGAACTTACAGCAGCTGAAGTAATTGTCTCAGGTGGAAGAGCTTTAGGCTCATCTGAAAACTTTCAAATCATTGAGGCATTAGCTGACAAGTTAGGTGCTGCAGTTGGAGCTTCCAGAGCAGCCGTAGATGCTGGTTATGTTCCAAATGATTATCAAGTTGGACAAACAGGAAAAATAGTTGCACCTACTCTTTATATAGCTATTGGAATATCTGGAGCCATTCAACATTTAGCAGGTATGAAAGACTCAAAGGTAATAGTTGCGATAAACAAAGATGAAGATGCGCCTATCTTTCAGGTTGCAGACTACGGTCTTGTAGGCGATTTATTTGAAGCCGTTCCTGAACTTACAGATTCAGTATAACTAAATGGAATTCCTCTTTCAGGGGCTATCTCAAGAAAGTTTATGGTTAGTTGTAGTCTTTTATGACTTACTCTTAGTTGTAATTCTTTATAAATTTTTTGGTAAATATGGTTTATATACTGCTGTAATTCTTGGGATTATCTTAGGAAACCTTCAAGGTGGTAAGGTTTCTGAATTTGTAATATTTGATACGACTTTCACCGTGAGTATGGGTGCAATTCTTTATTCAGGTATTTATTTTTCAACGGATCTTCTAAACGAAAAATATGGTAAAACTGAAGCAAATAGGGCGGTAAATCTTGGTTTTTTTGCTAATGTTGCGGTTCTTTTAACTCTGCTTCTAAGTTTATTATTTAAACCTTCTGATTTAACTGGCTCTGCGCTTGAAGTTCATAATGCTTTATCAGTTATCGCATCATATTCACCTGCTTTTATAATAGGATCATTAACAGCTTACTTTATTAGTCAAAAGTTTGATGTTTGGTTTTTTAACTACCTTAAAACACTTACTCAAGGAAAATATCTTTGGTTGCGGAATAATCTTTCAACTATTACCTCACAATTAATAGATACATTTATTTATACATTTACGTGGGTTATAGCGACCGACTTGAGTATTTACGATGCTTTTTATATAGCTTTATCAAAATATATTTTCAAAATATTTATAGCACTGATAGATACAATATTTATTTATGGTGTAAGGAATCTAAATCCTCTTGTTAGAAATGACGAATAGGCCCATTACCTGATCCAAAATCAGGTGCATTTTTAATACCATTTTGGACATACTCAATAGAGATTTTTATTGATTCTTTTATATCAATACCCAGACCTAAATTTGTAGCTATTGCTGATGCTAATGAGCATCCTGTTCCGTGAGTGTTTGTACTTAAAATTTTATTTGATTTAAAAATGTGTTCATCACCTTCAGAGGTAATTAAAACATCATTTATATTTTGTGAATTTCCATGACCACCTTTAATCAATATATTTTTGCAGCCAAGTTTTAATAGTTTGATTCCAGCCTCTATTTGATTTTCAAGGTTATTAATCTTCATTTCGCTTAAAATCTCAGCCTCATAAATATTTGGAGTTATTAAAAAAGACTTATTAATGAGTTTATCTTTTATCGAATTTATTATTTCATCACTAACAAGAACATCTCCTGATGTAGCTACCATGACTGGATCTAGAACAATCTTATAATCAGAAATATTAGTGCTGATATGATTAATAATTTCTTCATCAGCCAACATTCCTATTTTTACAATATCAGGTGCGAGATCATTAGTTACAGAATTTATTTGCTCTATAACTATCTTTTTTGGAAGAGGAAAGATAGATTGAACTCCAATAGTATTTTGTGCAGTAATAGCAGTTACTGCAGTCATTGCATAACCTTTGAAATAAGTTATGGCTTTAATATCAGCCTGGATTCCAGCTCCACCACCAGAATCTGAGCCTGCAATTATTAAAACCTTTGGAATGAATGACATTTTGTGATTATAAAAAAAACGCCTACCAATAGATAGGCGTTTTTAATTTTGGTATTAATAATTAGTCGTTTGTATTAATCCATAAAGGCAAAACAGCTATACCAAGTCCAGCAACTAACATCATCATGCCACCAACTTTTCCGAGCATATTTCCACCTGACTCCATATACGCTATAAAAGCCTGTGAACCAGCGCCAAGATCAATATCTCCATTTCCGGCATCCAAACCAGCTAATGCAGCTGCATGACCTTCAAAGGTTCCACCTATATTTCCATAGACAACTAAGCCCATCATAAATACACCGACTGCAAAAGCAGTAACAAAAACCTTGCCCAAGAGGTTAACATTCTTTTCTATTGAAACACTACTAAATCTAGCAGCAACCCATACAGCAACAACTATAGCTAGAAGGGCGGTTGCATTTGCAGTTCTTCCAGTTCCAAAGTTTTGCCACAGTGCAATTTCCATATTCGCACTTTGTATTAACATATCTTCCATATTTTTCCTCCTAATAAGTAAAGTAAGTTAATTAATTTACCTCCCTGTTCATATAATACACACTTTTCTTATTTCTATTTATAGATTTACTAAATTTTTGTACTATGTATCAATGAACTCAGATCTAATAATCTTAATCGTCCAAGTTATTGCTGCATTAGGAGTAGTTGTATCAGTAATATATTTAGGTGTTCAAATACACCAACAAAATGAAATTACTAAAGCACAATTTGGCCATTCATTAACTCAAAGACAATATGAAAGATATTTTGCAACAGCTAAAGATGGTGAATTTGCAAATTTTTTATCTAAAGACTGGTCATCGGATGAGCTAACTGACGCTGAAAATTGGAGATCAACAATGTTTATTATTATGTGTCTTGTTGATATATTCGATGTCTACGAAAAAGTAAAAAAAGGTTTTGTTGATAAAAAACATTTAGATATTCGTATGAATGCACTCAAGTTTGGAACTATGAAAACTGATAAAGCTAGATCAGCTTGGGATTTTTGGAAAACTACTCGAGATCAAGATTTTATTGATTGGTTTGAATCGGAAATTTACGGTGAAGGTCAGCTCGATGCAGATGAATTACTTGAACAAACAAAAGGTGGTTCATTTAAAGCCAGTATTCGATAAAAAACTAGTCTTTAACAAACCAAAATAATAATTGTGGTGTTTTATCCATATATTCTTTGTAATCAGGTCTTTTTTTAAGACTTCTATTGTCCATCATAGGACATGAAATAAATACAAATAAGGCTAACATCGCTAATGGGCAAGCTAGAAGCCACAAAGATGTTGACTCTGAAGCAAGAGCAAATATATATATACCAAACCAAAAACTTACTTCACCAAGATAGTTAGGGTGTCTTGAGTATTTCCATAATCCATATTTCATAGTTTTACCTAAGTTATTGATATCTTTTCTAAAATTTCTCATTTGATCATCTGAAATATACTGAACGGTAACCGCAACTGCTATTAATATAAAACCAATATAAACAAGGTTATTTAAGTCTTCTGAAGTTAAAGCTACATAAATAGGGTAGAGACTTATGTTTACAATCAATGTTGGGATAAGGTGGATCCCAAAAAGATCGTTAATAAATGCCAAAAGCTTATTATTATTTTTTAAATCTATATATCTAAAGTCTTCATGATCTAAATTAGTCCAATTAAGAAACCAGTTATAAGTTAACCTCAGTGCCCAAAATAGAAATGCCGATATCACTAAACTTTGTTCTAGATTAGATAAAGATGATTGATTAGAAATATAAAAGACTATTGGTATTGGTGCTACATGCCAAAAAGGATCGTAAATACTTGAATTTTTATGGATATTAGAAAATAAGAAAATAATTAAGGTGGCAGTTATGTGCCAAACCAATATAAGAAGCCAACCATCAAGATCAAAGTTTTTAGTAAACAGGAATGCTAGATAGAAAGAAATTAAATAGTATAAAAAAACTAAGGCAAGACTTCCGTGTTTGGTTTTAATTAGATTCTGCAAAACTTTCTAAAGTTGATTTAAGTTCTTTGTCATTTAAATGAAATAATGAGATTTCATCTTTCCAATTAAGGTCTTTAAACTTCTCAGCACCCATTTCATACCAACTTTCTTTTATGTATTCAATATTTTGTTTTGTCTTAATGTGCATGTAAATAAACCAATCTTGAAAATCATGTTCCTCTATCTGATTAAAGATTTCATCACATTTTTTGTAATCGTTATTTAAATAATATGCTAAAAATAACTTCTTTAATGGCCTATCTGAATTACTATCCATAGCAGGAATGGGTTCCATTTTATACATTTTTTCAAATACCTTAATTCCGCTCTCGATTTCACCGTTCCTGATTAGAGCATCTCCATAGATTGATAATACAAATGGATGATTTGGATTTGCGTTATATGCCTTAGTTGCATAGATTTTACTCTGTTGGAAATTTTGAAGTGTTAGATTCGCTTCACCCAAAATCCTATTTGTGTTCCAATCATTATCATTAAGTTCATTTGCTTTACTTAAAGACCCTAAAAATTCTTCCATATTTTCATCATTTCTTTCTCTAAAACCAAGTGTCATAGCTTGACCAAGAGTACAAGCTTTCCACGAATAGGGAAGTGCATTAGTATCATCAGCTTCAATTGCTGCATCAAGCATTTTTATAGCTTCGGCATTAGCCTCTTTATCAAATTTTTGATTAAGAGCTCTTCCTTTAAGGGTATATTCATAAGATGTCATATTCTCAGTAGGTTTTCTATGGGCTCTTTTTAAGCTTGTTATTTCAATTTCACCAACTATGCATCTAATAATTTTTGTAACAATCTCATCCTGAATTTCAAATATATCAGTATTTATTCGATCATATTTGTTGCTCCAAATAACTCTATCATCATTCATATCACTTAATTCAACTGAAATACGCAATCTATCATTTGAAGACCTTATGGATCCCGATACGATAAAATCAAAACCCCACTCATCTTTAAATGATTGAGATGTATAGTCCTTACCCCTAAATCCAAAACAGGTTTTTCTTGTAGCGACTGATATTTCTTTAACCATAGATAACTCAGTTATTAAGTCTTCTACAATTCCATCAACTAGAAAATCCCCATCATTATCATTATTTAAATTTTCAAAAGGTATTAAACCTATTTTTGGCCTATAGTCATCAATCGTAGAATTGTTCTCATCGAAATTTTTCAGAGTCTCTCCATCAATTGTTTTTTTCCTTGTTACATATGAAATTATTAAAACAATAGGAAATAAAACTAAAACACCTATAAAAAGGATCTGCATAAAAGATTCGCTAGAAATCCCAAATATTGATTCTGTGGATAGGTTATCTGTAACTACACTAGCAACTTGAATTAAGCCAAATGAAGCAACTGCATATCCTGCAGATGTTTTAATAAGAATTGATCCAATATTTTTAAGTTTAATCTTAATGAAATGAAGTGCAATCTTTAGCTTTTTCATGTTTATATAATAATAAAAAATTAAATGATTTAAAATTATATGATGTACAAGTTGTTAGTCTCAATTTCAATAATATTAGTAGCTTATTTTCAAAATCCAATTTTTTCATTGGGTTTGGGCTTAATACTCGGATTTTTTATTAAAGATAATCTTAAAGTATGTATTTCAAATGTTGGCTCTATGCCTCTACAAATTGGTATTATTTTGATTGGCTTTTCAATTAGTTTTAAAACATTTACTGATTTATTAACTAATTACTTTCCTATAATAAGTATCTTTGTAGTAACCACTTTTCTTATAGGTTTGTTAATAGGGAGGTTATTTAGTTTAGACAAAAAATTTATATATTTAATTTCCTCTGCAACTGCAATTTGTGGAGCAACAGCTGCATTAGCTATATCATCCATCATTAAAGCTAAACCAAATCAGATATCACTTGCTGTTTTTATAATCTTTTTAATGAATGCAATTGCTTTGGCTTTATTTCCGATTATTGGAAGTTTCTTAGGCCTTACTGATATGCAGTTTGGTTTGTTTTCAGCTTTAGCTATTCATGACACAGCATCGGTAGTAGGTTCTGGTTTTTTATATAGTGATGAAGCTGGTGAAATTGCAACTACCCTGAAAGTTGGAAGAACAATTTGGATAGTGCCGTTAATTGCCTTAATTGCTTTTATGGAAAACGAAAAGAGATCATTAAATTTAAAAGATTTACCAAAATTTATTATTTTATTTTTTATAGTAATTGTTATATCGAATATATTTACATTACCTGGTCAGATTTATGAAATTTCAAAATTACTGAGTATTGTGTTTATAAATATCGGGATTTTTTTTATTGCGCTCCAGTCAAAGGTTGAGCAAATCAATGATTCAACAAGCTTAATTTATCCGATTTTGTTATGGATAACTATAGTTTTAATATCATTTGTGGTAGTGACAAGCTTATAATTATATAAATGAAGTATCCATCTATTACCGAACTTGTTTTAAGAGACGGTCAACAGTCTTTAATAGCTACAAGAATGCGTCTATCAGATATGACACCAATACTTTCAAAACTTGATAATATTGGATTTTCTTCACTGGAGATGTGGGGTGGTGCAACATATGACTGCTGTCTGCGCTTTTTAAATGAAGATCCGTGGGAAAGGCTAAAAGTTATTAAGTCTCATGTTAAAAAGACTCAGCTTCAAATGCTTCTTCGTGGTAAGAATTTAGTAGGTTATAAAAAGTATGATGACACTGTAATAGATTTATTTATAAAAAAGTCATCTGAAAATGGAATTGATATTTTTAGAATATTTGATGCACTTAACGATATTAATAATATTGTTCATTCTATAGAGTGCGCCAATAAGTATAATGCTAATTCTCAAGGAACGATATCTTACACAACAAGTCCAATACATAATGAAAAATATTGGCTGAAATTAGCTAAAGATATAGAAGATGCCGGCGCTAAGTCTCTTGGTATAAAAGATATGGCAGGATTGTTAAAACCTAAAACTGCTTATGATCTTATTAAAAAACTTAAAAAAAATCTCAATATTCCAATACATCTTCATACTCATGCTACAACTGGTTTATCTGATGCTACAAATTTTAAAGCTTACGAAGCAGGAGTAGATAATATTGATACCTCCATATCATCATTCTCTAATCTCTATGCTCATACAGCAACAGAAAGCCTTATATCAATGATTTATGATGACAATGACAATCCATTTGATATGAATGAATTAGCTGAAATTTCTGATTATTTTCAAAATATACGAAATAAATATAGCCAATATGAAGGATCAATGAAAGGCGTTGATATAAAAATGCTTATCAATCAAGTTCCAGGTGGCATGTTAAGTATTTTGGAAAAACAACTACTTGATTTAAATAAATCAGATAAATTGGATGATTTAGTGAAGGAAATACCAAGAATTAGAAAAGACGTTGGCTATATACCACTGGTAACTCCTACATCTCAAATAATTGGTGCACAAGCACTCTTAAATGTCCTTGATAATGAGCGATATAAAAATCTAAATAAAGAATTTATTGATCTTGTGAAAGGGGATTATGGGAAGATACCTG
>Ga0208127_1001549_pt1 | contig 11381 bp, 6 predicted proteins | sample ETNtaG_6_FD_185751 | JGI IMG/M metagenome (GOLD analysis project Ga0208127, IMG submission 185751) | Marine microbial and viral communities from oxygen minimum zone, Eastern Pacific Ocean - ETNP201306SV45 (SPAdes) (version 2) | ecosystem: Environmental > Aquatic > Marine > Oceanic ...
AACAAAAGAGGAAACTCTCCTAGTTCTATGTTGCCTATTTTAACCACTTACTGTTTAATGTGTGACAAATTTAAACTATTAAAATTTATAAGATAAAGGGATTAATTGGATTATATTTGTTCTTAGTTAATGGATAACATTAGAAACTTCTGTATAATCGCCCATATAGATCATGGGAAAAGCACTTTAGCAGACAGACTATTAGACGAAACTGGTTCTGTAACTGATAGGGAAAAACAAGACCAATTGTTAGATGACATGGATCTTGAAAGAGAGAGAGGAATTACAATTAAATCTCATGCTATACAAATGGATTATAAGCATGAGGGCAAAAGTTATGTTTTAAACTTAATTGATACGCCAGGGCATGTTGATTTTTCTTATGAGGTCTCTAGATCTATTGCTGCATGTGAGGGGGCTTTGTTGATTGTTGATGCTGCACAAAGCATACAGGCCCAAACCATTTCAAATCTTTATTTAGCTCTTGAAAACGACTTAGAAATCATCCCGGTGTTAAATAAAATAGATTTGCCATCTGCTAAGCCGGAAGAAGTTTCTGATGATATTGTTGATTTATTGGGTTGTAATCATGAAGACATAATAAAAGCTTCTGCAAAAACAGGAGAAGGAATTCAAGACATACTTAGTGCAATTATAGAGCGGGTTCCTCCGCCAGAAAACAAGGTAAATGATGAATTAAAAGCTTTAATTTTTGACTCTGTATACAATCCTTTTAGGGGGATTGAAATTTACTTTAGAGTTTTTTCTGGGAAAATTAGAAAAGGGCAAGAAATAAAGTTTTTTGCAACTAATAATAAATATAACGCTGACGAAGTAGGAACGCTGGGATTAAAACAACATCCTAAAAATGAAATTTCATGCGGTGATGTAGGATATTTAATTACTGGAATTAAAAACGCTAAGGAAGTAAAGGTTGGGGACACAATTGTTGATGCTAAATCATCAATTGAAGATCCTATTTCAGGATTTGAGGATGTAAAGCCTATGGTGTTTGCAGGAATTTATCCGATTGATACAGACGACTACGAAGATTTAAGAGCGTCGATGGAAAAGCTCCAACTTAATGATGCCTCTTTAGTATTTACGCCTGAAAATTCTTCGGCTCTTGGGTTTGGATTTCGATGTGGTTTCTTAGGAATGCTTCACTTGGAAATTATTCAAGAGAGGCTCGAAAGAGAATTTGATATGGCTGTGATCACTACAGTTCCTAATGTTTCGTATCATGCATTCACAAAGAAAAACCCTGATGAACAAATTATAGTTAACACGCCATCTGATCTTCCTGAGCCTACTCATTTGGACAGGGTTGAAGAACCTTATATCAAGGCTTCTGTTATAACAAAATCAGATTTTGTTGGCAACGTTATGAGTTTGTGTATTGAAAAAAGAGGGCAAATTAAAAATCAAACTTATTTAACAACCGAAAGGGTTGAGCTCACTTTTGATATGCCTTTGGCTGAAATTGTTTTTGATTTTTATGATAGATTAAAGTCTATCTCTAAGGGTTATGCTTCTTTTGATTATACGCCTATAGGATTTAAGCAATCGAAATTAATAAAGATGGATATCTTGTTGAACTCCAATCCTGTAGATGCGCTTTCTGCATTAATTCATTTTGACAATGCTTACTCTATGGGTAAAAAGATTTGTGAAAAACTCAAGGAGCTTATTCCAAGACAACAATTTGACATACCTGTCCAGGCATCAATAGGTGCAAAAATCATAGCAAGAGAAACTATAAAAGCTGTAAGAAAAGATGTTACTGCTAAGTGTTATGGAGGTGACATCACTCGTAAAAGAAAACTTTTAGAAAGACAGAAAAAAGGGAAAAAGAAAATGAGACAGATTGGAAATGTAGAGATTCCTCAACAAGCGTTCATGGCTGTTTTAAAACTAAACGACTAGTTATTTCTTTCTACTTTTTCTAAATATTTATCCCTAAGTTTTGTTTGATGTGTAACCAACTCCAACTCTCGCCCATCAATGTAAGCGGAATGAACAATATTAGTTCTCATGTCTAGCGCATCGCCTTCACTTACAAAAAATGTTGCGCTTTTTCCAACCTCTAATGAGCCGTACTTGTCATCTATTCCTAAAATCTTTGCTGCATTAATCGTTAATGATTTTACTGCAGTATTATAGCTAAGGCCATGACCAACAAAACTTCCTGCATAAAAAGGAAGATTTCTAGTGTTCATCCTCTCCATTTGACCTCTAACGTCAATTCCAAAAACCACTCCAGCTTCATCTAATTTTTTTCCTAAATTAAATGCTTCCTTGACATCAGCGTCTTCGCTAGAAGGAAGTCTGTGTGGATGAGCTGCAACGACTAAAATATTATGTTCTTTCAAAAATTCTGGAATTAGATGTGCTTCTCTAGCACCAACCAAAACAACTTTTTCTATGCCCAAGGACTTAAAAAACGATGATGCGTCTTGAATTTGGCGCTTATTATTTAAGTGAAGATATAGTGTTTGGCTTCCATTAAATAGGCCTTGCATTGATCTCAATCTTAAATCTTCCTTATTTGTATCATTCAAATAATTTTTAGCATTATGAAACACTGATTTAATTCTTTCAACATTTGAAAGATATGTTGTTGATGGGCTTAAGGTTCTGGGGCCAGGTGTCCATCTGCTTCCTCTAGAGTATGCTGAAGGCCAATTTACATGGATTCCCTCGTCGGTTTTTATTGCTGCGTCTTCCCAATTCCATGCGTCCAATTGTACAACAGAAGAACTTCCAGAAACAACTCCTCCGCGAGGTGTGACTTGTGCTAAAAGCACTCCGTTCATCCTCATAGTTTCAACAATTTTAGACTCAGCATTATAGGCAATAATTGATCTAATGTTTGGGTTAAATATTCCTATTTCACTTTCATCATCACTAGCTCTAACAGCATCTACCTCAACCAGACCAAGAGTTGAGTTTAGAGCAATAAAACCAGGATAAATGTGTTTGCCATTTAAATTGATTTTATTGATGTATTGTTTTTCAGGAGCGCTTGTTCCAATATAATCAATGATTCCTTGTGAAATACCAAGATGCCCTTTTTCAATTATTTCACCTGTAACTGTAACTATCTTAGCATTTTGAAACAAAGTGCTTTCATTTTGTTTTTCTCCAGGTATTTGATTTTGTGCATTAGAAACAAATACACAAAAAACGATTATTATATAGGTTATTTTTTTCATTTTAGTCAAGTGATTCACAAGTTAATATTCTTTTTTCTGTAACAGTTGGCGCCACTGTTTCTTCCCCTCTGTCTTTCGCTTCTATCATCATAGATAGTAGCATGTTTTTTTCGTCTTTATTTTCTTTAATTAAGTTTTGTTTTTCATTTATATCATAATATATAACACCTTCAATCATTGTTTTTTCAGCAACTGCATAAACAGACAAAGGGTTGTTGTTCCAAAGGGTTAGGTCAGCGTGCTTTCCTTCTTTAATGCTTCCAACCTTATCATCAATCATTAAGAGTTTGGCAGGGTTTATAGTAATATATTTCCATGCTTCTTCTTCAGAAATTCCGCTATATTTTACTGCTTTTGCTGCTTCTTGATTTAATCTTCTAGACATCTCTGCATCATCTGAGTTATAAGCAACAGTTACTCCTGCTTTTGTCATAATTGGTCCATTATGAGGAATAGCATCATTAACCTCGTATTTATATGCCCACCAATCTGAAAAGGTTGATCCGCCAGCTCCATGGTTTTTCATTTTTGTAGCAACTTTGTAGCCCTCTAGGATATGAGTAAAGATTCTTACTGTAAAGTTAAATTTTTCAGCAACTTCCATTAACATGTTAATCTCACTTTGAACATAAGAGTGACACGAAATAAACCTTTCTTTATTTAGTATTTCAGCTAATACTTTCATTTCAACATCATATCTTGGCGGATTTATTCTAGATCTTTCTCTTCTTGGGAGGCTATTGTACTCTTTCCATTTTGAATCATATTCTTTAGCTCTTTGGAAATAGTCAACAAAAACTTGCTCAACACCCATTCTTGTTTGAGGAAATCTAGTGTAGCTTCCCCAATTTGATTGTTTTACATTTTCACCTAGCGCAAATTTGATAAAGCCTGGTGCATCTTCAAAAAGAAGGTTTTTTTCTCCCCATTTCAGCTTAATGATTGCTGATTGTCCGCCAATCGGGTTAGCTGAGCCGTGTAGAATTTGAATTGTTGTAACTCCTCCGCTCAGGTTTCTGTATATATCAATATCTTCTGCATCTACAACATCTTGAATTGACACCTCTGCTGAAGAGTTATGTCCTCCTTCATTTATACTAGATGCTGCGATATGCGAGTGTTCATCAACTATTCCTGCAGTTAGATGTTTGCCTGTAGCATCAATTATTAAAGCACCTTCTTGCTCCAAATCTTTTCCAATAGATTGTATTTTTCCATCAACAACCAAAACGTCTGTATTCTTTAAAATTCCAGCGTCTTCTCCTGTCCATACAGTAGCATTTTTAAAGAGTGTTGTTTTTTGTGCTGGTTTAGTTTTAAAACCATATGCTTTATTGGGGAAAGTCACACTCACTGGCTCGTAGGGGTTTTTTACGTTTTTCTTCTTTTTAGATTTTGATTCTTTTTTAGATAAAACGATTTGATTGTTATTTCCGTCAAAGTCCTTAAATAAAATGTTGTTGAGCGATTTATCTTTTGTGTCTGCGTTAATAAATGCAAAAGCTTCTTCTTTTTTATCTACAACTGAGATGTTTAACCATCCATTGCTAAGGGATGTTTTTGTTTTTAAACTGACAGAGTCTTTCGTTACTGTTGAGCTAACTTTTGTTTGACTGTTCTTAATTGATAAAAGATATTCAGAATCATCATGGCTAAATGCGTAATCGCCATCTATTGAAGCTTGGAGCCCAGTGCTTACAATATTTGAATTTCCAAGCGTCCAGTTTTCAAAAATTATTGTATTGCTGTCGAAAAGGGGTCCAGAGCTTATTAAAAAGTTTGCATAAGCTCCTTTTTTAATTTCTCCGACTTTGCCCTGCATGTTCAAAATTTTTGCTGGCTCTATTGTTAAAGCTTCGAGAGCTTTATTTTCGCTCAAACCATAGCTTATTGCTTTTTGAATATTGGACATAAACTCTTTGGCATTTTTTGTTCCTTGTGGAGTAATCGCAAAAGAAATATTGTTTTTTTCAAGAACCGATAAATTAGATGGTGCTTGATTCCATCTTCTTAGTTGTTGAAGTGTAAGTTTTTCGACAATGTTTAAGTCAGTTAAATCGTATGCTTTTGGAAAATTAACCGGTACAATCAACGTAGGGCTGTGTTGAACTAGCTCGGCTATGTTTTCAAACTCAAGCCCTGTTGAAACCACTGAGGAATTAAGGCCAAGTTCTTTAGAAATTTTCACAGCTCTCATCACATTAAGCTTATTGCCAGCATAAAATATTTTTGGGAGAGAATGATTTTTAATCGCAGCTTCAATTGCAAGATCTTTAGAATCACTTCCTCCATTTTTATACCAATCTAGGTCATAATAAAACTGTCTTATTAGCGCCATCGCACCCATAACAGAACTAGGATAAGACTGTCTATACTGAATACTTTTTGAAAAAGAAAGTTGTTCTGCTGCGTTTGAATTAAGTATCCTAAACGAATTGCTTGATTGATCGTCTAGAGCAACAACTGCGCTTGTTCCTCTGTGTACACCATCTTTTCTGTGAGTATTTACAACTCCAAATCCGTGTGCTCTAAGTGTTTTTGCTGTTTTATTATCATAACTAAATACTGATGTTGCATTAAAGTCTGAAAGAATATGGTCATTCCAATAATATCCTTGTCTAGAAGCCTCGTATGATGCGCTTCTTCCTGACGAGGGAAGTCTTGATGGAGCTTTGACTCCAAAAGAAGTTGTTACATCAATAAAAGAAGGATAAACATAAAGTCCTTTTTTGTCGTGAGTAACTGTGTTTTCTGGGAGAATGACGTTTTGCCCGACCTCAATAATTTTTCCATTTCTAAATAAAACTGTTCCGTTTTCAATTGAATTGCCTGGTGATAAAACAACAGTCGCATTAACAATTGCTTGAAAAGGAGCATTTGATGTTTTTACGCTCGAGTTTGTTGGAAAATAATCCTGACTATAAAATGCCAAGTGCATAATTACAGCTAAAAAACCTAGTATTTTTTTCATGCGCTTAATTTTAAGGATTGACAATTTATAAATTTTTATTTATCCATCTGGGTTCAGAGCTTTTTAATTTTTTATCTTAAAGGTGTGAAAAAGCTTCAAAGAACGTTATCGCTTCCAGGCGCAATTGCTGTAAGTATTGGCGGAATGCTTAGTGGGATTTTTGTCTTGCCGGGGTTGGCCGTTGGTATAACAGGCTCCTCTGTTTGGCTTGCTTTTTTAGTGGCTTCTGTTTGTATTTTACCTGCTGTTCTCTCTAAATCTGAACTAGCAACAGCAATGCCAAAATCTGGCGGGACATATGTTTACATTGAAAGAGCTTTTGGGCCCCTATTTGGTACTGTTGCGGGAATTGGTCTTTGGCTGTCGCTATTATTAAAAAGCGCTTTCTCACTAGTGGGTTTAAGCGCTTATTTATATGTATTGATTGAAGTTGATGCAAGCTCAACTAAAGGAATTGCCCTAATCGCATTATTAATTATTTTGCTTTTAAATGTGTTTGGGGTTAAAAAAGTTGAAAAAACTCAGCTTGTCATAGTCTCAATAAGCGTGGTGTCTTTAATTGCCATCATCTTTCTTGGAGCAAACTCATTTGATTCAAGATTGCTTGATCCTGTTTTTTCAGACGGAAGTTCTGGTTTTATTGCAGGCGTGGCTTTTTTATATATTTCTTATGCCGGTGTAACAAAAATAGCGGCGGTAGCAGGTGAAATTAAAAATCCAGAGAAAAATCTACCAAAAACTATGATTATTTCTTTGTTTTTAATTACAACGGTTTATGTTTTTGTTGCTCTTGTTTTGGTCGGCAATATTGAGGCTTCTGTTTTGTCTACTGATATAAAACCAATTCATACTTTATTTCAGTCTATAGGAGGAAACACTTTTGGCTATATAGCTGGTGTTGTTGGAGTAATTACCCTATTGTCTATGGCAAATTCTGGTGTTTTAGCTTCCTCTAGGTTTCCTTTTGCTATGGGTAAAGACAGGCTAATGCCTGGTTTTCTGGGTTCTGTAAGTTCAAAGTTTATGACGCCTATTCCTGCTATTTTAACAACATCTGGACTTATTGCTTTAGCTATAATTTACCTTGATGTAGTAAAAATTGCAAAGCTCGCAAGCGCCTTTAAGGTTCTTATGTTTATTTTCAACGAGCTCTCTGTTATTGTATTAAGAGAAACAAACGCTCAATGGTATAATCCATCATTTAGATCACCTCTTTACCCTTATGTTCAAATTTTTGGAATCTTAAGTGGAATTGTATTGTTAACGTTTTTGGGGATTATGCCGTTGCTTTCGGTTTTTGGGGTTTTTGCTCTGGGCTTTTTTATCTTTTTATTATATGGCAGTAAAACTGACAGAAGTGGCGTGATTGTAAACTATGGAATTTTTTCATTTTTATTTAAGGGGTCTAGCTCAAAAAAAGAAGCTTCAGTAAAAAGAAAAGAATCAAAAGAGGTTGTCAACACAGATGCTCAGGTTGTAGTTCCTTTGCTTGGAGAGGAAAGCTCTCCAGAGATGCTTGTTGAAATAGCCTCTTCTATAACTAAGGGGAGCAAGCTAAACACAATCAATTTGGTAGAAGCTCCAAATCAAACATTTTTAGAGGCTATTGATGTTGACACTCCAAAATCGGAGTCTATTAAAAGGCGTGTTTTAAACCTGAACAATTCTCTAAAAATCGATGTTACTTATGAAAGTGTTTCTACTCACAATGTTGCAAACTCTATTGAGAACATAACTGGTGAAAGAAAGTGTAAATGGCTGGTTATGGGTTGGGACGGAAGAGCAAGTTCTGGGATTTGGGTTGGTAATCCTATTGGCTGGATATTACAAAATGTTAATTCTAGTTTTGCTCTATATAAAGACAATGGTATTAGAAGTTTTGAAAAAGTTGTTTTAGCTCTAAGACCTGGAAGGAAAAACAGTGCTTTTATTGAGGTTGCCGAAAATTTATGTGTTTCATATGGCGCAACGCTCACCTTGCTCAACATAGTTCCTGAAGGAACAAATGAAAAAGAAATTGATAAAATTAAAAAAGCGTCAGGGTCTCTTATTTCTAAAACAAAATGTAACAGTGAGCTTGTCTTAATTGAAAGCAGCGATCCTTTAGAAACAATTACAGAACAATCTGCAAACTACGATCTTCTAATTCTTGGTACACCTGAAAAAGATAATTGGCTTAATGTATTGTTTGGAGGAGGAAGAGACAAGTTTGTTCAAAACTCTGTTTGCTCTGTTTTAAGGCTGACAATTAAGTAATTGACTACATTTATAATATGAACCTGTATCCAATTAATGCTGGTAATTTTAAATTAGATGGAGGCGCTATGTTTGGCGTTGTCCCTAAATCTTTATGGCAAAAAACCAACCCTTCAGATTCTGACAACCTAATAGATTTAACAGCTAGGTGTATGTTGATTGAAAGCGGCTCTCGCTTGATATTGGTTGATGCTGGAATGGGAGACAAACAGTCAGAAAAGTTTTTTAGTTATTACAAGCCGTGGGGTGATGAATCACTTGTTAAGTCTATAAATAGCGCTGGTTTTTCAATTGACGAAATAACTGATGTGTTTTTAACACACTTACACTTTGATCATTGTGGTGGTTCTACTGTTTTAAATAGCAACAATGTCTCTGTTCCTCTTTTTAAAAATGCCAAATATTGGTCAAACAAAAATCATTGGGACTGGGCAACAAACCCAAACTCAAGAGAAAAAGCTTCTTTTTTAAAGGAGAATCTAATTCCAATTGAAGAATCAGGACAGCTTTGTTTTTTAGATGTTAAATCACCTGGGTTTAACCATTATGATGAGTTAGGCTTTGATGTGTTGTTTGTTGACGGACACACTGAAAAACAAATGATACCTAAGGTTTCGTATAATGGAAAAGAAGTCGTTTTTATGGCTGACCTTTTACCAACTGCCGGGCACATTCCTCTACCATATATTATGGGCTATGATGTACGGCCCCTTACTACCCTAGAGGAAAAAAGGAGTTTTTTAAACCTGGCGGTTGAAGAAGAATATTGTTTATTTATGGAGCATGATGCTCACAACCAAATAATAACACTAAAAAACACGGAAAAAGGTATTAGATTTGGAGGCTCTTTGAGTTTAAAAGATTTATAATGAAAAAGTTTATTTTACTATTATTTGTTGTGCAGCTCTCGTTTGCACAAAACTACTGGCAACAGCATGTTGAATATGAAATGGACATCAATATGGATGTCTCAGATTTTACTTTTGATGGAGAACAAAAGTTGGTATACACAAACAACTCGCCTGACACAATAAGCAAGGTTTATTATCATTTGTTTTTCAATGCTTTTCAGCCAGGAAGTCAAATGGACATAAGATCCAGAACGATAAAAGATCCTGACAGAAGAGTTGGTAGTAGAATTTTTGAACTGGAGGAAAAAGACTATGGTAAATTAAATATCTCATCATTAAAACAAGATGGTAAAAACACTGTTTTTGAAGAAAGAGAAACTGTTTTATTTGTTCGATTAGCTGAGCCTTTGATGCCTGGTGAAAAAACAACACTTGAGATGGTTTTTAAGGGTCAAGTTCCGCTACAAATTAGAAGATCTGGTAAACTCAATAAAGAGGGGGTTGATTTAACTATGACTCAATGGTTTCCAAAACTTGCAGAATATGATCATGAGGGGTGGCATCCTAATCCCTATATTGGCCGAGAGTTCCACGGTGTTTGGGGAAATTATACTGTAAATATTACAATAGATAAAAACTATGTTGTGGGTGGTACAGGCTATCTTCAAAACATTGATGAAATCGGCCACGGATATGGTGAAAAAACTAAAAAAACGAAAGGTGATTTATTGACTTGGAGGTTTTATGCTCCAAACGTACATGACTTTGCTTGGGCTGCAGACCCAGAATACAAGCATGATATTAAACAATCTGCATCAGGTGTTGATATTCATTTTTTCTACAAATCTAATGAAGAGGGTTGGGAGAGGCTACAAGACGACACTGTTGGGTTGATGAACTTTTTTGAGGAAAATATAGGTCCTTACCCATGGAAACAATACTCTGTAATTCAAGGAGGTGACGGAGGGATGGAATATGCGATGTGTACAATGATAACAGGAGAAAGGCCTTATCCAAGTCTGTTTGGCGTAACCGCTCATGAGCTTGCACATGCCTGGTTTCAACATCTTCTTGCTACAAATGAAGCTAAACACCCTTGGATGGATGAAGGATTTACGGAATATATTACACATTTAGCAGAAGAAAGTGTTATTGGAAATCCGTCTAAATTTCCTCACAAAAGCAGCTATGACAGATATTATCTTTTGGTAAACTCTGGGTTAGAGCAGCCTCAAACAGTACATTCTGATAGGTATGACTTTAATTTTGCTTATGGCGCTACTTCTTATAGTAAAGGGTCTGTTTTTATGGCACAGCTTGAATATATTATTGGAAAAGAAAATATGTCCAAAACCATTAAAAGATATTACAACGAATTTAAGTTTAAACACCCAACACCAAACGATTTTAAAAGAGTTGCGGAGAAAGTATCTGACATGGAGCTGGAGTGGTATTTAAACGACTGGACTAGAACGACCAATACAATTGATTACGGGCTTGATGTTTCCTCGCTTTCTGACGACAGATCTATTTCTATAAAAAGAAAAGGAAGAATGCCTATGCCTTTAGAAATTGAAGTTTCATACGACGATGGCTCTAGTTTACTGTATTATATTCCCACTGATTTAATGCATGGTGTAAAACCTTTTGAAGCTGAGAACGTAGTCGAAATGGAGTCTTGGGGATGGGCGTCACCTGAGTATTCTTTTCAAGATATCACTCAAAAGAAAATCACAAAAGTTGAGATTGATCCAAGCAAAACACTTGCAGACATAAATCAAATAGACAACTCGTTTACCATTGAATAATGTTGCAAACACTTAAAAGCGACAACAAAATTGAAACTGTTTTTGAAAAAGGTTTCTTGGTCAAAGAGGGTGATTTTTTTTTAAAGGCTTATGATTTTAATGATGATGAAACGCTGTTTGGAGTGAGTGTATCTAAAAGGTTTTTTAAGTCTGCTGTGATTAGAAATAAATTAAAAAGAAGAATGAGAGAATCTGTTAGAAAAAACCCTAGAATTAATGAGATTAAGAAAGGGGCTTCTTTCTTTTTAATTTACAACACTTCAAAAGAGCACTCTTATAA
>Ga0208127_1001550_pt1 | contig 11377 bp, 7 predicted proteins | sample ETNtaG_6_FD_185751 | JGI IMG/M metagenome (GOLD analysis project Ga0208127, IMG submission 185751) | Marine microbial and viral communities from oxygen minimum zone, Eastern Pacific Ocean - ETNP201306SV45 (SPAdes) (version 2) | ecosystem: Environmental > Aquatic > Marine > Oceanic ...
TTACGTACTAAGTTCATAATTGTGGATTTAATGATTTATACCACACCCATTGCAAAACCCAAACCAAATGGATTTTAATGTCAATATGTCATTTTAAATGCTAAAAAATATGCCATTATGGCATCTTATCGAAGAACCTCTTGCACCTTGTCTGCCGCTTCCTGGAAAAGAACGGCACTGTGTACTTCCAAGCCAGAGTTGTCAATAAGTTCTTTTGCGATGTCTGCATTGGTCCCTTGAAGACGGACAATGATAGGAACCTGAATGGCGTCTCCCATGTTTTTATAGGCATCAACAATTCCTTGGGCTACACGATCGCATCGAACAATACCTCCAAAAATATTAACCAAAATCGCCTTGACATTTGGATCTTTTAAGATCAGCCTAAAAGCTGTTTCAACACGGGCTGCATCTGCCGTTCCTCCTACATCCAAAAAGTTGGCAGGAGCGCCGCCAGCTTGTTTGATTAAATCCATAGTAGCCATCGCAAGTCCAGCACCATTTACCATACAACCCACATTGCCATCTAGTGCTACATAGTTTAGACCCACAGCCTTGGCTTCTACCTCCACAGGGTTTTCCTCACGCAAGTCTCGTAAAGCTTCATAGTCTTTATGACGGAACAGCGCATTCTCATCAAGAGTCACTTTGGCATCAACAGCCAATATTTTGCTGTCTGAAGTTTTTAAAACCGGATTGATTTCAAACAGAGAGGCATCAGATTTTACATATGCATTATACAGAGAGGTTATAAAGCGCGTCATGTCCTTAAACGCAGCCCCACTTAAACCTAGGTTAAAAGCCACCCGACGTGCCTGAAAGGGCATCAAGCCCACGGCAGGATCAATCTCTTCGTTAAATATCAAATGAGGAGTTTCTTCAGCAACGGTTTCGATGTCTACCCCCCCTTCCGTAGAATACATGATCATATTGCGACCTGTAGCTCTGTTTAAAAGAACAGACACATAGAACTCATCGGGTTCTTCATCACCCGGATAATACACATCTTCGGCAATCAATACTTGGTGTACTGGCTTGCCCTCTGGAGGAGTCTGAGGAGTTATCAAGTCCATACCAATGATGCTATCAGCAACCTCCTCTACCTTATCCAAACCTTTGGCCAATTTAACACCACCGCCTTTACCACGACCACCGGCATGGATTTGAGCCTTAACAACAAACCAGTCGGTACCTGTTTCTTCTTGCAAAGCTTGAGCTAATTGAGATGCTTCTGAAGGGGTCTGTGCTACTTTTCCGCGTTGTATGCGAACGCCAAATGAGGCAAGTATATCTTTGGCTTGGTATTCGTGTAGATTCATGAGTTTGATTTTGCCCTGCAAAAATAGAAAACCACACCCTTATTACCACGTGTTAACCATGATTGATTTTGTTTTATTTATAACAATTTGTTGTATTTTTATAGTTTTAAACGAGAATATTTGAACCTTCGGGTTTGAAAACATAGATTTGCCGAAAATATTTTTATGAACCCATCTGCCCTAATAGAAATAGCTAAGACGCACGGAAGCCCTGTGTATGTTTACAATGCTGAAAAGATATCTGAGCAATACCATCGGCTTACGAGTGCTTTCGCACAAGTCCCTCAGTTGCGAATCAATTATGCTGTAAAAGCTTTGTCTAACGTTAGCATCCTCAAATACATGCACAGTCTCGGAGCGGGTCTAGATACCGTTTCTATTCAGGAAGTACAGTTAGGTTTACAAGCCGGTGTTCCAGCAGAAAAAATTATTTTCACACCTAATGGAGTATCCCTCCAAGAGATTGAAGAAGTGGCTGCTTTAGGGGCTCAAATCAATATAGATAACTTATCGGTTCTAGAGCAATTTGGCAGCAAACACCCTAATGTACCAGTCTGTATCAGAATCAATCCTCATGTGATGGCCGGAGGAAATGCTAACATTTCCGTAGGGCATATCGATTCGAAATTTGGAATCAGCATTCACCAACTTCCCCATATTTTACGAATAGTTGAGAATACGGGCATGCGAATCAATGGCATACACATGCACACAGGGAGTGATATTTTAGACATTGATGTGTTTCTGCATGCGGCAGAAATCTTATTTGATACGGCTCGTGCTTTCAACAATCTAGAGTTTTTAGATTTTGGAAGTGGGTTTAAGGTTCCTTACCACCCCAACGACATCGAAACAAATATTGAAGAATTAGGAGAAAAGCTTGGTGAGCGTTTTCAAGAGTTTTGCAACGAATACGGCAAGCCATTGACTTTGGCATTCGAGCCAGGGAAATTTTTAGTCAGTCAAGCTGGGTATTTTTTAACTCAAGTCAATGTAGTAAAACAAACCACCTCTACCGTATTTGCTCAGGTCAACAGCGGTTTTAACCACCTGATCCGACCCATGCTTTACGGATCTCAACACCACATAGAAAACATCTCAAACCCCGAAGGGCGTGAACGTTTCTACTCTGTAGTAGGGTATATATGTGAAACAGACACTTTTGCTAACAACCGCCGTATTGCAGAGATATCAGAGGGCGATGTTTTGTGTTTTCACAATGCCGGAGCCTATTGCTTTACGATGGCGAGCAACTACAACGCTCGATATCGGCCTGCAGAAGTCCTTTGGCATCAAGGAGAAGCAAAACTGATTCGCAACGCCGAAACATTTGAAGATTTACTTCGCAATCAAGTGGAGATTGAATTTGCACCAGCGGTCTCAGAGACTGTATAAGAATTTTGCTGAACCCTACCACACTCTAGGCGATTACACCCCGCTGGTGCGTGTCCCTGCCTGTCAGCAGACAAGGCAGACCCCGCTGGCGCGAGTGTCCACTCTCGTGCCAAAAAAACCAAGTTTCTGATCATATCAAAAAAAGATTTTATTACTTTTAAGGAACCTTAAATCCCAAATCTTATGAAACCTACCCTTTGTTGTGTGTTGTTTTTGCTTTTATTTTCTTTTTCGAAAGCACAGTTTGCACGAAAATCGCTAGACAATCAGTGGGACAGAATGTTGTTGGTGTCAAAATATGAAGGCATCAATACTTCTGGCTTTGAAGCTGTCTATTACAAAAACAACAACCTATGGTGGAGCGATTGGTTTACGCCATGGAGTATCGGACTTCAAAGCACTAGGATAAGAAGTGATAAATTTGAAGAGTCTGAATATCTAAGTGCGGATTTGGGATATATCACCCTAGGAGTTACGGGTTTTAAAAACCTAACCGAAAAACTCTATATCAACATTGACCTCGGAGTTAATATTGGATTTGAAAATTTAATCGATTTTAACAGCTCCTCCCAAGATCGTTTTATAATTGGGTTAAGTTCATCACAGGGAATCTTGTATATCCCAAACACAAACAGTGGATTTGTCTTCAAAGCTGGGATTTATGAAGAAGTCTTGACCTCTAAATTATATGCCTATGATGTTGGTGTCAAATTTGGAGCGGGATTTGTGTTTTAATACCCACTGCTAGAGCGTATCAACAAACCCCTTAAATACCGACTATCCAATTACACCAGAACCTATCAACTCATCATCGAGATACCAGGCAGCAAACTGTCCAGAAGCAATGGCCGATTGAGGAACATCGAACTGCAAATAAGCACCATCGGAAACACGATGTAGCGTTGCTGAAACCAAAGGTTGTCGATAACGGATTCGGGCCAATACTTTTTGGGAAGCACCTATGGATGGAGACAAATCTGAGCGGACAAAATGCAATTCACTTTGATCAATAAATAGAGCGTTTCGATACAGCCCAGGGTGATCTTTGCCTTCCCCTACAAATAATATATTCGTGTCAACATCCGTAGCAATCACAAAAAGGGGCTCTGCTGTACCTCCTACTGCCAAGCCTTTGCGCTGACCTACCGTAAAAAAATGTGCTCCTTGGTGTTGACCAACCACTTTGCCATCATTGGACGTATAAACATATGGTTCGGATTGCGCTGCTGGATTAGCAGCCCTGACTTGACCATACATAGGATGTTGATCAGAAATTTTGACAATATCTCCCGTTTTGGGTTGTAATTGTTGTTGTAAAAAATCAGGCAATCGAACTTTGCCTATAAAGCAAAGTCCTTGTGAGTCTCTTTTTTCAGCTGTAATCAACCCTTGTTCTTGAGCAATTTGACGCACTTCAGGTTTGGTCAATTCACCAATCGGAAACAACGCTTTACTAAGCTGCTGCTGAGTCAACTGACATAAAAAATAGGATTGGTCTTTGTTGCTATCTACCCCTGCCAACAAACGGTAATGGATTTGTCCATCAACCTCTACCTCTGCTTTACGACAATAATGGCCAGTAGCCACAAAGTCTGCGCCCAATTCAAGAGCAATATTTAAAAAGACATCGAATTTGATTTCTCGGTTACACAACACGTCGGGATTGGGTGTGCGTCCTTGTTTGTATTCAGCAAACATATAGTCTACGATACGCTCTTTATAGGTTTCGCTTAAATCGACTGTCTGAAAAGGGATGCCAAGTTTATCAGCGACCAACATAGCGTCGTTGCTGTCTTCTAACCAAGGACATTCGTCGGAAATGGTTACAGAATCATCGTGCCAGTTTTTCATAAACAAACCGATGACCTCATGCCCTTGTTTTTTTAGCAAATAGGCTGTGACTGAAGAATCTACTCCCCCAGAGAGACCTACGACAATACGTTTTTTTTGAAAAGACATCAGGCTACAAAGGTAACCAAAATGCAGCCTATCGGCGACGCCCCGAACGGCGTTGCTGCTCTGCTTGCTCCATCATTTCTTCCATCTTACGTTGGAAGCGACTTTGCTTTTTGGGTTTCTTTTTGTTTTCTTGAATTTGCAAATGAATTCTTTGCTCATCTATGATGTAATTCTTAATCACCAACATGATAAAGATGGTAATCAGGTTGGAAACAAAATAATACAAACTCAAACCACTGGCGTAGTTGTTGAAGAAAAACAACATCATTACTGGCATGAGGTAGATCATAATTTTCATATTGGGCATGCCTGGTTGTGGCGATTGCATCTGCTGCCCCATGGTCATTTTGGAATAAAAGAAGATGGCAATCGAAGCCAACAATGGAAACAGGCTTATATGATCCCCATAAAAGGGAATGTTAAATGGCAAATCGAGTACTGCATCGTAAGATGATAAATCTTCTGCCCACAAAAAAGATTTTCCTCTTAAGGAGAAGGCTACCGGAAAGAAATAGAACAACCCCAAGAAGACTGGCAATTGCAACAAACTCGGCACACATCCAGCCATTGGGTTTACGCCAGCTTTGGAATATAGTTTCATGGTTTCTTGCTGCTTACGACCCGCATCTTTTTTATACTTTTCGTTGAGTTCTGTGATTTCTGGGCGAAGTACTTTCATCTTTGCTTGAGACAAATAAGATTTATAAGTCACAGGCGAAAGCACCAATCTCACAATCACAGTCATGACAACAATGGCAATTCCGAAAGGCAAAAACCCGCTTAAAAAGCCAAACAAAGGGAAAAAAACATAACGGTTGATCCACCCGATAATCCCCCAACCGAAAGAGATGGATTCTGATATGTTTTCATCATATTGTTTGAGGATGTTGTAGTCTGTAGGACCTATGTACCAGTCAAAAGCGGCACTGAGCTGTCCATTTCGTACATCTAGGTTGGTCTGGGTTTCAAAGCGTTTTAAAAATTCAGAAGCATCACTGTCATCTTCATCAATAAGCGATTCGGAAATAAAGTCTGCATTCTTAAAACTCTTCTCAGGGATCAGTATCATACTGAAGAAGTGATGTCTGTAAGCGATCCAAGAAATGTCTTTGTCGCGGTCATCATCATCTCCCATAGCAGAAAGAGTACCTACTTTATCATCTTCATATTGGTAGGCCAACTGAGCATATCTATTTTCATAGTCTGCGCTTAAAGCTTGTCGAAAGCCGTCTTGTGACCAAAAGAGTTCAGCATCTGAATCGGTACTAAAGCCATTGGCTTGTACGTCAAAACTCAAACGATATCCGTCATTGGGAAGGGTGTAAACAAAATCTAAGTAACCTGAACCTACTACAGCACGCATTGTTAAGCGATTGTTTTCGGAGATAGGTGTAAAATTTAGATCACGCGTGTTGTATTGTTGACCCTCAGCTGAAAAACGAAGGTTAAAGTCTGTGTTTTGATTTTGAACCAAGAAAACTTGTTCGTCTAGGTAGTTGGTTTCTGTCAATAATTCGGCTTCATCTATGACTCCACCTTTGGAACGCACACTCAAACGCAAAACCTCATTGGATAGATTGGTATAAGTTAATGGTGTGTTGTCAGTAATCTCAGGAACTACAGAAGCTACAGATTGAGGTTGCTCGGCGGGTTGCTCTGTGGCAGTTGCTTGGGGGTTTTGTTCCATTTGTTCTGCTTGATTGTACATCATCCACATGAGTACGAGAAAGAGCAAAAAGAATCCAACAATCTGTAAAGGGTCTATGCGTTTTTCTTCCATTTTAATTTATTTTTTTGATTGTGCGTAGGCATTAACTGCTTGCACAAAAGCCACAAACAAGGGGTGCGGATTGGCGACTGTACTGCTATACTCAGGGTGATATTGCACACCAACAAACCAGTTGTTTTGGGGCAGTTCAATAGCTTCTACCAAACCTGTTTTTGGGTTGACCCCAGAGGCTACCATACCATGATTTTCAAACTGCTTGAGGTAAGAGTCATTAAACTCATATCTGTGGCGATGGCGTTCTTCAATCTGGAGGGTATTGTATGTGGTTTGTAAAACGGTATCTGGCTTTATATCACACAACCATGCGCCCAAACGCATCGTACCCCCTTTTTGAACAATATCTTTCTGCGCCTCCATCAATGAAATCACAGGATATGGGGTATTTTCATCCATCTCGACAGAGTTGGCATTTTTTAGTTTAAGAACATTACGAGCAAATTCGATGACCGCCATTTGCATCCCTAAACATATACCAAAAAACGGAATGTTATTTTCTCTTACATAACGGATCGCATTGATCTTGCCTTCAATGCCTCGCTCTCCGAAGCCAGGTGCGACCAATACACCATCTAAATCAGAAATCTGATCGACTGCATTGCCTTCTTCAATATGTTCTGAGTGAAGGGGCATTACCTCCACATGAACTTCGTTTGCTGCACCAGCGTGAACAAAGGCTTCCAAAATAGATTTATACGAATCTTGGAGCTCAACATACTTTCCAATCAGCCCAATAGTGACTTTACTCTTTGGATTTTTATGTCGTTGTAAGAAGCCCTTCCAATGGGTGAGGTCAGGTTTTTCATTACGGTCCATGCCAAGGCGCTCTAAAACAACCTTGTCTAAGCCTTCTTCAAACATCATAAGCGGCACATCGTAGATTGTGTCTGCATCCAATGACTGAATGACCGCTTCACGCTCAACATTACAGAACAAAGCAAGTTTTTTTCTTAAATCTTCGGACAATTCATGTTCGGTACGGCATACCAAAACATCGGCGTTAATACCGCTTTCCATCAGTGTTTTGACAGAGTGTTGGGTAGGCTTGGTTTTTAACTCACCTGCAGCAGAGAGGTAAGGTATTAGTGTCAGGTGAATCACCACACAGTTGTTTTTGCCTAAATCCCATCGAAGCTGACGTACGGCCTCTATGTAAGGTAATGATTCAATATCACCAACAGTACCGCCAATTTCAGTAATGACAACATCGTATTTACCCGTTTTACCGAGCAATTGCATCCTTTCTTTGATTTCATTTGTGATGTGAGGGATTACTTGAACGGTCTTACCCAAAAAATCGCCTCTTCGTTCTTTCTCAATCACACTTTGATAAATGCGCCCTGTAGTAACATTGTTAGCTTGTGAAGTTTTAACATTTAAAAAACGTTCATAATGCCCCAAGTCTAGATCCGTTTCAGCGCCGTCATCTGTAACATAGCACTCTCCGTGTTCATATGGGTTGAGTGTGCCTGGATCGACATTGATGTAGGGGTCAAATTTTTGAATGGTCGTGTTCAACCCACGTGCCTGAAGTAGTTTTGCTAAAGAAGCCGATATGATTCCCTTTCCAAGAGATGAGGTAACTCCTCCAGTAACAAAAACATATTTGGGCTCAGGCATGATTTTTTTTGTGTTTAAGCGCCAAAAATACGAAACCCCTTCGAGAATCTAGTCGCAAAGTTTTATTCATTCTTTTCAATAGTCTCAAAGTCTTGGTGTTGTAATAAGTAAATACTGTTATTTCTGTAACCATCACCGGATGAATCCTGTTCAAATAAAAATTTATTTTGCGTATACTCGGTTTCCCCTAATGAAAAGCCATCAATCAATTTTCTTTTAATAGCAGTACGCAAAACTAAGTCGGTTACTAGCTCATAACCCCGCACAGCTTCCCTAGAGGGTATCGCTCCAAAACGTTCTTGATATATGGCTTGAAATTCAGCCAAAGCAACAGGGTTAACATTATATGGCGATGCATATGTAAAGTTCAAATTTCCAAGATGGCCTAGGTCTATGTTGTCATCGTCATAAACATTGTCTCGATAGGTGGTCATCAATTTGAAGCTTCGATCTTCATTATTCTGAGCATTGAGCATAGAAGTCATGCTGATAACAAGATTAGATTCGTTGGCTTCTAAAAACACCCAATTAGGCTCAAAATGAGAAGATAGAGAATCCACCAACTCAGGTTTAACAAAACCAAACTCCGCATCGGGGCGAATGATTTCTGCCAAGGGAAACTTTCGTTTTAACTTTTGAAGCATTTCATTGTTTTTCTCATCAGCTATGATGAGAACACAAGGATTGTCCTCAGTAACATCCAAAGAATCCACATATCGCAACATGCGTTGTTGCAAATTTGCTTTTGTAGGCATAGAGTGAACCACATTACGCCTCATGACCAAGGGTTTTGTAGTGAGGGGAGATACGACTGGAATATTTTTTGACTCAAGGTGTTTAGAGACTCTATTAAAATGCTTTGGAATAAAAGGTCCAACTACAAAATCAAAGTCAGAAAAAGAGCGTTCTTGTAGTATATTATTTACTTTGTCGGTGCTGTTTTCGGTATCAAAAACCACTAAATCAATACTTAAGTCACTGGCAACCAACTCATCGACTGCCATACGGACGCCGGAATAAAAATCCAATGATAGTGTTGCTAAGTTGCGCGATTGTAAAATTTCCGCAGTTTGTTCTAATGAGTCCAATGTGATCGTCGGCAATCGAAATGGCGCCATAAGACCAAATTTTACAACTGGGAGTAAACGTAGGCTGTCGCGTAAATTGATTTTTTCAACAAGTAAATTGTTCTGTATATTAAATTTTGGCAGTACGTTCTTTGAAACTTTAAGAACCATACCTGCCTGTAGGCCCGTCTCAGCAAGTTCTGGGTTTAAAACCAATAGACTGTCTTTTGATATGCCTAATTTTTTTTCGATCCGGTAGTATCCCTCTTTGGGTTTTACGGTATAATAATTATAAAGTGGATTAATGTCTTTGGACTGGGTAACAGAAACAGGAATTCTCAACTGCTGTCCAATTTCGAGCACATTCTCCATCTGAGGGTTGTATTCGCCTAATTCCTCCAAGGTAATACCATAGGTGTAGGCAATACGCCAACGTGTTTCTCCTTTTTGAACCGTATGTAACTTATATTCTGTTTTCTTTGGAATGGGTAGGCTTCGGTATCGAGGAATTTTAAGTTTTGTTCTTCGTTTTAAGCTTGCTGAAACTTCAGGGTTGTAGTGTAATAACTGTTGCTCGGAAATATTGTAGCGTTGACTCAACCCAAAAACGGTTTCACCCTTTCTCACTTTATGTATGATAAAGTGTGTTCGATATGTTTCGTCTGGGTCTTGAGCATGTAGCTCAATGGGCAGCAAGACGATACATGCCAACAAAAAAAGGCCACATAAACTACTCCCACTCAATGGTTGCAGGAGGCTTGGAGCTGATGTCATATACTACTCTGTTTATTCCTTTTACTTTATTTATGATTTGGTTTGAAATATCTTGCAAGAATGGGTAAGGTAAGTCTACCCAATCTGCTGTCATTCCATCAGTAGATTCGACTGCGCGCAGGGCTACACATTTTTCATAGGTACGTTCGTCTCCCATCACACCCACACTGTTAACTGGCAATAGAATGGCTCCAGCTTGCCATACTTTATCGTATAAGCCTTCTCTGTGTAATCCTTCGATAAAAATATGATCGACTTCTTGTAGCATGGAAACTTTTTCCGGGGTGATATCGCCCAAAATACGTATGGCCAATCCAGGTCCTGGAAAAGGATGGCGGCCTAAGATTTCTTGAGCCATGCCTAGAGAAGCTCCAACACGACGGACCTCATCTTTAAATAACATTTTTAAAGGCTCGACCACTTTAAGTTTCATAAAGTCAGGGAGCCCCCCTACATTGTGATGTGATTTAATTGTGGCAGATGGGCCTTTGACAGAGATAGATTCAATAACATCAGGGTAGATTGTTCCTTGTGCCAACCAACTTGCACCCTGAATGTTTTTGGCTTCATCGTCAAAAACTTCAATAAAAACACGCCCGATGGTTTTTCTTTTTCCCTCTGGATCTGAAATTCCTTCTAAAGCATCCAAAAAACGTTTACTAGCATCAACTCCCTTAACATTTAACCCCATTCCTTCGTACTGCTTAAGAACATTTTCAAATTCATTCTTCCTAAGCAAGCCATTGTTCACGAAAATACAATGAAGACGGGCTCCTATGGCCTTGTGAAGCAACATAGCAGCTACTGAAGAATCAACACCACCAGAAAGACCTAACACAACATGATCATCCGATAATTGAGCTTTAAGTTGGGCAACGGTCATATCTACAAACGAATCTGGAGTCCAATCTTGGTGGACACCAGCTATGTTTACCAAAAAGTTTTTCAGCAACTTTTTACCATCAGTAGAGTGGTAAACCTCAGGGTGAAATTGGATCGCATAGGTGTCTTCACCGTCAATTGCGTAAGCTGCATTTTCGACATCTACAGTACTAGCCAATCGTATGCCTCCTTTTGGCAAGGTTTTAATCGTGTCACTATGACTCATCCATACTTGAGAACCGGTGCTGATTTGCTCAAAAAGGGCATGGCCATTGACCTGAGTTAGCCTAGCACGACCATATTCGCGTATGTTAGATGGAGCGACCTCGCCACCACCAAAGTGAGCCAAATATTGTGCTCCATAACAAACTCCTAAAAGGGGTATTTTTCCACGAATGCCACTCAAGTCGGGGTGCGGAGCATCGTCGCCACGTACCGAAAAAGGGGAACCCGAAAGAATAACAGCCTTAAAAACTGATAACTCTGAAGGCATGTTGTTGTATGGATGGATTTCACAGTAAATATTGAGCTCTCGTACCCTACGCGCAATCAACTGAGTGTATTGGGAGCCAAAG
>Ga0208127_1001551_pt1 | contig 11374 bp, 4 predicted proteins | sample ETNtaG_6_FD_185751 | JGI IMG/M metagenome (GOLD analysis project Ga0208127, IMG submission 185751) | Marine microbial and viral communities from oxygen minimum zone, Eastern Pacific Ocean - ETNP201306SV45 (SPAdes) (version 2) | ecosystem: Environmental > Aquatic > Marine > Oceanic ...
ATTTTTTAAACGAAAATTTAAATATTCATTTTCGAAATCCTGTTGCCTTAATATCTTGTTTAATCAATTCTGATTCAAAAAATAAATTTGCAATAAACATTACTGACAAAAATTTTTCTGAAGGTGGTTACGATTCATATAACAAATCTAAATTATTGCTTTCAGAATATTCAAAAAACATGAATTTTGATAATGGGAAAATATCAATTAAAGAATTTAAGCCTGGAAAAGTGTTGCCTTCAAAAAATGAAGAAACCTCCATATTAAAATTTAAGCAAGAATTTCAGAAATTGATAAGATAAGTAAATGGATGTCTTAGGAAATAAAAAAGTTGCACCTGATTCGTGGGACTTTGAGACTCATGCTGAAGGGCCTGCTGGAAAAATTGAATTTTCCGCAAAAATGCTTATCAATGAGCCAAGTGGAAACATTTTTGCTCAGAGTCAAAATGTTGGTATGGGCTGGGATCCTAAAAAGTTATGGGGTACTCAATATATGATTCTAAGTACTATGGGTGGAATGAGATCAGATGATGGAACGCCAATTGCATTAGGTCATCACACAGGACATTTTGAACTAGGAATGTTGATTAAGACTGCTGCTGAGCAAATTCAGGAAATGGACGGAGTTCCTTATACTGCTTACTGTTCTGACCCCTGTGATGGAAGAAGTCAAGGAACCTCAGGGATGATGGATAGCTTGCCATACAGAAATGATGCAGCGATCGTGATGAGAAGATTAAGCAGGTCAATACCTACAACAAAGGGAGTTTTGGGCATTGCGACTTGCGATAAAGGTTTGCCAGCAATGATGATGGCTTTAGCAGGAACACCTGATAAACCAACAATAATCATGCCTGGTGGAGTAACTTTAGCCGTAGAAAATGGTGAAGACACCGCAAAAATCCAATCAATTGGTTCAAGATTTGCGCAAAATGAAGTTACTTTAGAATACGCTCAAGATATGGGGTGCAAATCATGTGCATCACCAGGAGGCGGATGCCAATTCCTCGGAACTGCAGGAACAAGTCAAGTAATAGCTGAATCATTAGGGATGACATTACCACATGCAGCACTTACACCCTCAGGAACTAATTTATGGATCGATACAGGAAGAAGGTCAGCAATAGCACTTAAAAACTTAATTGATAAAAATATAAAAACTAAAGAAATATTAACTTCGAAGGCATTCGAAAATGCAATGATTGTTCATGCTGCCTGCGGAGGTTCTACAAATTTAATTCTTCATTTGCCTGCCGTTGCTCATGCTGTTAAAGAAAAAATAATGAAAGTCGAAGATTGGATAAGAATAAATAAACTAACTCCAAGGTTAGTGGATGTATTGCCAAATGGACCAAAAGGTTTTCCAACTTCTGTATTTTTTTCTGCTGGCGGTGTTCCAGAAGTAATGCTAAAACTCAGAAATGAAGGGTTGCTTAATTTAGATGTTGTAACCTCAACGGGCTTAACTTTAAGGGAAAATCTTGATTGGTGGGAACAATCTGAAAAAAGAGACTTTGTAAGAAAACAACTCAAAAATTCAAGAAATATTGACCCAGAAGATGTTATTCATTCTCTTAAAAATTCTAAGAAAAAAAATATGACCTCTACAGTAACTTTTCCAAAAGGAAATATTGCTCCAGAAGGATCTGTGGTGAAAAGTACTGCGATTGATAAAACTGTTATTGACGACGATGGAGTATATAGAAAAATTGGCCCTGCAAGAATTTTTATTTCTGAAGCAGACGCAATTAAGGCAGTAAAAGATAAAGGGGCTAATGGGGTTAAGGCTGGAGATATTATGGTAATAGCTTGTGGAGGGCCAAAAGGAACAGGGATGCAAGAGGTTGCCCAAATAACGATTGCATTAAAATATTTAAGTTACGGAAAAGAAGTAGCTTTGATCACTGATGGTAGATTCTCAGGTGTTTCAACCGGTGCATGTATTGGTCATATTGGTCCAGAAGCATTAGATGGTGGGCCAATTGGAAAACTTAAAGAAAATGATTTAATCGAAATTAACATAGACACAATAAATTTAGAAGGATCAATTAATTTGATTGGCGAAGATGGTCAAAACAAGGGTGTAAATTGGGGTGACGATCAGCTAAATAAAAGAGACTTACGAAATGACCTAAAACCTCAAGACGGACTCCCAGAAGACACAGTATTATGGGCTCATTTGCAATCATTAAGTGGTGGAGCCTGGAATGGCTGTGTTTATGATTTTGAACTAATAAATAAAAGCACAAGTTGATGGCGACCCCGAGCAGACTCGAACTGCCGATCTCCTCCTTGACAGGGAGGCGTGTTAAACCACTACACCACGGGGCCATTAATTCATGAAAATAATACTGTTAAAACTAAAGTTAGGTCAAGCAAATTTAAAATTTTGATGCAACACCATTGTATCCAACTGTATGTGACCCATCTTCATATATAGTGATTGGGGTCATTCTATTACCTTTGCAAACATTTTCTACACTATTCCAAAATTCCGGATCAATTAATAAGTCAATATTTTGAAAATCCTCTCCTAATTCAACTAAATCATCAATCAGCATTTTAGAATATTCACATTCTGGATGAGTAAAAACAGTAATCAAATTTCCTTCTTCCCCAAAAAAATAATTTTCAATCACCTAATATATATTTTAATTATTAAGAATAATATAAATTTAATATCTAATTATTGTTATTTTTGGTATTGACAATTTTTATTTTCTGTAGATAATAATCAAGTTACTTAATTTTCTTAAATTTTTGGTTATTTCCCAATAATTTACCTAAGGATTATTAAACAAAGTTGCAAAAAAAATATTTGATTTAAAAATTAACCTTAAATAAACCTCGATTTAATCGGGGTTTTTTACGTTTAATTTAGAATTATAAAGGAGAACTCTGAATGGTATTAAGCATCCCAAACAATAGCAATAGGAGTTCAATCAAAAACTTTGGCTCCATAAGCGAAACTAACTTTATTGCACCTGATCTTGTTCACATTCAAAAAGAAAGTTATGACTGGCTTCTTAACGATGGTATTAAAGAATTATTTGAAGAAATTTCTCCAATCGATGATTCAAGCGGTGAGAGATTTGAGGTTAGATTTATTGACCATGAAATAAGAGAGCCAATAAGGTCAGAAGAAGATTGCAGAAAAGAAGAAGTTACTTATTCAGCGCCACTATATGTCACTGTTGAGTTAAAAATACTTTCAACCCAAGAGGTAAAGCAACAAGTATTATTTATGGGTGACATACCAAAAATGACTAAATACGGAACATTTATAATTAATGGGGCCGAGAGAGTTATAGTATCGCAACTAGTTAGGTCACCTGGAGCTTATTTTCAATCAAATTCTGATCCTGCTTCAGGGAGAAAATTGTGTGATGCAAAAATAATTCCATACAGAGGGGCTTGGATTGAAATTGAGACATCAAACAGGAATCTGATAACAGTAAAAATTGATAGGAAAAGAAAATCTCCAATTACTACTTTTTTAAGGTGTTTAGGAATTGAGTCAGACCAAGAAATTTTAGACACATTTAAAGATATTGATAATACAGACTTTCAGTTTATAAAAACTACACTCGAAAAAGATAGTTCTGTTAAAACAAGAGACCAAGCATTAATTGAATTTTATAAAAGAATAAGACCAGGTGAGCCTCCTAACATAAATAATGCAAATAATCTTGTTAATGATTTATTTTTTAATCCGAGGAAATATGATTTAGGCAGAGTTGGAAGATATAAATTAAACAAAAAACTTGGCAGCGAAACACCATTGTCTGAAAAAATAATAACCAACGAAGATATAGTAGCAGTACTTAAACATTTAATTGGAATAAATAACGAAGTTGTTAATGCAGATGATATTGACCACCTTGGAAATAGAAGAGTAAGAGGTGTAGGAGAGTTGATACAAAATCAAATAAGAGTTGGATTGTTAAGGATGGAAAGGGTCATCAAAGAAAGAATGACAACTCAGATGGACCCCGAAGTAACAACACCTGCAGCTTTAGTTAATATAAGACCAATTGTTGCTTCACTAAGAGAGTTTTTTGGTGGTTCTCAACTTTCTCAATTTATGGACCAAACTAATCCATTGTCTGAACTAACTCACAAGAGGAGACTTTCGGCATTGGGCCCAGGAGGACTATCAAGAGAAAGGGCTGGATTTGACGTTAGAGATGTTCACCACAGCCACTATGGAAGAATTTGTCCAATTGAAACTCCAGAAGGTCCGAATATCGGTTTATTAGGGTCTCTTGCAGTTTACGGTAAAACTAATGACTACGGTTTCATAGAAACACCATATAGAAAAGTGTATAACGAGATAAGCTCTGATGATAAAGACATAATATCTAGAAATGTTTATGAAGATGTAAAAGTTGGCAATAAAATTTTAGTTAAAACAGGAGATGAGTTTACCGAAAAACATTTTAATGAGCTTTCTAAGAAAAAAGCTTTTAATATAAAAGTTACTCCTTATGTAACAACAGTTCCTCAGGATGTTGAATTTATGTCTGCTGATGAAGAAGAAGATAAAATTATTGGTCAATCTACAACTGAAGTTGATAGTAAGGGTCAAATTTTATCAGCAACAGTAGATGTTAGAGAAGGTGAGGCAGTAAGGAAAATTCAGCCTCAAAATTTAACACACCTTGATGTTTCTCCTCTGCAGCTTGTAAGTGTATCAACATCTTTAATACCTTTCTTAGAACATGACGATGCAAACAGAGCGCTAATGGGGTCAAATATGCAAAGGCAAGCAGTGCCATTGTTATTGCCTGAATCCCCTTTAGTTGGAACAGGGATGGAGAAAAGGGTCGCACAAGAAAGTGGACAAGTTTTGGTTTCAAGACATGATGGGGTAGTAAACTCATCAACAAGCACTGAAATTCAAATAATTGATAAAGAAAAAAATGTTCATACTTATGATCTAAGAAGATTTATGAGGTCAAATCAAGGTACTTGTATAAACCATATTCCAATTGTGACCAAAGGCCAGAAAGTTGAAATAGGGCAACCAATTGCTGATAGCTCATCAACTGATGGAGGTGAATTAGCTTTAGGACAAAATTTAACTGTTGCCTTTATGAGTTGGGGTGGATACAACTATGAAGATGCAATTATTCTTAATCAAAATCTGGTTAAGAAAGACAAGTTTACATCTATACATATTGAAAAATTTGAAATTGAAGCAAGAGAAACAAAATTAGGAAACGAAGAAATCACAAGAGATATTCCTAATGTTGGTGAAGATACTTTACTCAATCTTGATGAAGATGGAATCGTGCAAGTTGGTGCAAGTGTAAAGCCTGGAGACATATTAGTTGGTAAAATAACTCCAAAAGGTGAAACAGAATTAACTTCAGAAGAAAAATTATTAAGAGCAATATTTGGTGAGAAAGCTAGAGATGTTAAAGATTCATCGTTAAGAGTTAGGCATGGTCAATACGGAAAAGTAATCAATGTAAGAAGGATATCGAGAAAAGACCTTAAACCAAGAAAAAGAGGTGGAATCAATCTCCCGGCTGGTGTTCAAGATCTTGTAAGAGTTTGGATAGCAGAAAAAAGAAAAATTACTGAAGGTGACAAGTTGGCAGGTAGACATGGAAATAAAGGAGTTATTTCTAAAATTCTTCCTGAAGAAGACATGCCATGCTTGCCAGATGGAACACCTGTTGACATTATTTTAAACCCTATAGGTGTGCCTTCAAGAATGAACTTAGGTCAAATTCTTGAAACACATCTTGGAAGAGCTGCTGATCTTTTAGGCTTTAAAGCAAGAACGCCAGTATTTTCGGGTGCAGATACTGTCACTGTTGAAGATATGCTTGCAAGAGCTTGGTTTGTTCAAGAATCAGAATCTACCAATAAAATAGATCTTGACGATGAAAATATTGACTGGGACAAAGTAAGCAATTGGTTAAAATCCAAAGGATTTAAATCTGAAAAAGTATTTTCAGATACTCCTAGCAATAAAGGTTATGCCACTAAAGCATGTTTGAGCATATGGTTGAAAAATGAGGCAGGAATTGAAACCAGCAAAATGAAAGATGCAGATCTAATGCAATCTGCTTTAGATGTTCAAGTAAACCAAGGTTTGTCTGCCCCAATTTTTGGAAAAACAATTCTTAGAGACGGTAAGACAGGTGAATTTTTTGATCAACCAGTAACTGTTGGAAACATGTACATTTTAAAATTAATACATTTAGTTGAAGACAAGATTCACGCCAGATCTACTGGACCTTATTCTTTAATAACACAACAACCATTAGGTGGTAAAGCTCAATTTGGCGGACAAAGATTTGGAGAGATGGAGGTCTGGGCTTTGGAAGCATATAGTGCAGCACACACTTTAAGAGAGATGTTAACTGTTAAATCTGATGATGTTGTTGGAAGAGTTAAAACTTATGAAGCTATTGTTAAAGGGGAAAAAGTTACTCAGCCTGGAATGCCTGAGTCTTTCCAAGTTCTTCTTAAAGAGCTTCAAGGGCTAGGCCTTTCCATTGAATTAATTTCTGAGAATTCTGTAAGTGGAAATCTTGGCCAAAATGATGATGATTTAAATACTGGGGAGTTTGAAAGCTATGAACTACCTGATGACTTAACTACTCAAATAACTTTACCTGATTCAGAGCAAGAAACAATTGAAGATCTTGCTAAACAATTAACTGAATCCGCTCAAAATAATAGTTCTGATGAGATTGTTGAAGAATCTCTCGAGAATATTACTGAAACATTAGAAGATACACCTGAGGAGGATGAATAATGACCACTAGTTCAACAGATTTTGATGCAATAAGAATATCATTAGCTTCTCCTGACCAAATTAGAGCATGGTCCTATGGTGAAGTTACGAAACCAGAAACTATTAATTACAGAACACTAAGACCTGAGAAAGACGGGCTGTTTTGTGAAAGAATATTTGGCCCTATAAAAGACTGGGATTGTGGTTGTGGAAAATATAAGAATATTAGGTATAAAGGTGTGATTTGTGACAGGTGTGGTGTTGAAGTTACCCGAGCAAAAGTAAGAAGGGAGAGAATGGGTCACATATCACTAGCAGCTCCAGTTGCTCATATATGGTTTTCTAAAGGGACCCCTTCAAGGCTTGGTGTTCTCTTAGATATATCACCAAGAAACTTAGAAAGAATATTATATTTCTCACAGTACATCGTTACTAATATTGATGATGAGAAAAAACTGGAAGCAATAACAACATTAAAAGAATTTGCTGAATCAAATGATGAAAAAAAAGAATCTGAGGAAACAGACTTAAAATCTCAAGTCGAAGATAGAATTGAAGAATTGGAATCATTGAAAGTTGGAGACCTGCTGAATGAATCTATGTATAGAGATTTTAAGGATAAATTTGGTCCTGTGTTTTCAGCTGAAATGGGAGCAGATGCAGTATTAAAATTATTGAAAAAACTAGATTTAGATATTATTAGCAATCAACTTAAAGAAGAGATTGCAATTACTTCTGGCCAAAAAAGAAAAAAGTCCCTCAAAAGATTGCGAGTTGTAGAGGCTTTTAGAAATAGTGGCAACAAACCTGAATGGATGATACTTGATGTGTTACCTGTATTGCCTCCAGACTTGCACCCAATGGTTCAGCTTGACGGAGGTAGATTTGCGACAAGTGATCTAAATGATTTATACAGAAGAGTAATTAACAGAAATAACAGATTAAAGCATCTATTAGATTTAGAAGCTCCAGAAATTATTGTAAGAAATGAAAAAAGAATGCTACAAGAAGCTGTTGATGCACTTGTAGATAATGGTAGAAGAGGCAGGGCTATTCAGGGTAGTCATAATCACGTTCTTAAATCCTTAACTGATTTGCTTAGAGGTAAGCAAGGAAGATTTAGACAAAATCTTCTTGGTAAGAGAGTAGATTATAGTGGAAGATCAGTGATCGTTGTAGGTCCTGATTTAAAATTAAATGAATGTGGTCTTCCTAGAAAAATGGCTCTTGAATTATTCAAGCCTCTTGTAATGAATGCTCTTGTAATTCAAGGTTATGCTCACAATATAAAGAGTGCAAAAAGAAAAGCAGAGTCAGGAGACGAAGAGGTTTGGGACATTCTACAAGAAGTCATAAAGGATCATCCTGTTCTTTTAAACAGGGCCCCAACTTTGCATAGGCTTGGAATACAAGCTTTTCAGCCAGTATTAGTTGAAGGTAGTGCAATTAGATTACACCCTCTTGTCTGTCCTGCTTTTAATGCCGACTTTGATGGAGATCAAATGGCAGTACATGTTCCACTTTCTCAAGAAGCAATTCAAGAGTGTAGAAGTTTAATGTTAAGTTCTGAAAATATGTTAAGCCCGGGGTCTGGCACACCGATTGTTGCTCCTACCTTGGACTTAGTGCTTGGCAACTACTATCTTACAGAATTTGATGAAGACCAAGATGTTAGTGATAAAGATATTAAGAAATTTAGTTCGACTGAAGATGCTATATATTCTTATGAAGTAGGAACAATAAAATTAAAGGAGAAAATTGAAATACTTTCATTAAGTGATGGAAAGAATCCATTTTTTACATCTGTTGGAAGAGTGATTTTTAATGAAATCCTTCCAGATTCGATTAGCTTCATAAATGAGACAATCAATAAAAAAAGATTGCAAGAAATTGTTGTTCAGTGCCATGAAAATGAGAGCACAGAAACAACAACCAAATTATTGGATAATTTAAAATTGCTCGGCTTTAAATATTCGACTAAATCTGGAACAACTATTGCAATTAAAGATATTGTTGTTCCAAAATCTAAGAGTAATTTGCTTAAAAATGCAGATACAAAAATAGATAAGCTAGAACAACTATTTAAAGATGGTCTAGTAAATGATGAGAATGAGAGGTACCAAAAAACAGTTGATGTTTGGACTGAAACGAATGAAAAATTAACTCAAGCAGTAAAAGAAACATTGCCATATTTTGGTGGTGTATACGCAATGTCAGAATCTGGAGCAAAAGGTAATATTGAACAAATAAGACAAATGGCAGGAATGCGTGGCTTGATGTCAGATCCAAAAGGTAGGATTATTGAGCTCCCAATAAGGTCAAGCTTTGTCGAAGGATTGTCGGTGTTAGAATATTTCATATCTACTCATGGAGCGAGGAAAGGGCTAGCGGATACGGCTCTAAGAACTGCAGACTCTGGTTACCTTACTAGACGTTTAGCAGATGTTGCTCAAGATTTAATTGTTTCTTCAATAGATGACAAAACTGACGAAGGGCTTTTAATTACAGATTCTGAAGAAAACAGCATCCAAGCTAGAATTTCGGAAAGAATTGTTGGTAGATATCCTTATGAAGATATATTGCATCCAAAAACTGGTGAAGTTCTTGCTGACACTGAAACTTTAATTAGCTTTGAATTAGCTAATAAGATTCAAGATTCAGGTGTAAAAGAAGTAATGGTTCATTCTCCTCTTGGTTGCAAATCAAAATATGGGATTTCACAGAAAAGCTATGGTGTATCAATGGCTTCTGGGAGGCCAGTTTTACTCGGAGAAGCAGTTGGAATAATTGCTGCTCAATCCATCGGAGAGCCAGGCACTCAATTAACAATGAGGACTTTTCACACTGGTGGTGTTGCTGGTTTAGATATTACTAGTGGTCTTCCTAGAGTTGTAGAACTTTTTGAAGCAAGGACACCTAAAGGTGTATCGATATTATCTGAAATTAAAGGAAAAACTACCTTAACTGTTGGCCCACAAGGCAGGACAATAAAAGTTACTAATATTATTAAAGAGGAAGCTGATTACAAACTTAATGGTTCTCCATCAGTTCTAAAATCTGGTGACTGGGTTGATGTTGGGGACAGCATTACAAAAGACGACAAACTATCTGCTGAGATACATGGAATTGCTAAGGTAAAAAAGGCATCTGTTTCAATTTCTCACGAAAAAACAGATGAAAGGGAATATTTAATTCCTGCAGCTTCTCAAATTCTTGTAAGAGATGGAGAGGAAGTAGAGGCTGGCCAAGCATTGACTGCAGGCCCTAAGAGTCCTCATGATATTTTAAGGATTCTTGGGCACCAATCATGTCAAAGATATTTGATTGATGAAGTTCAAGCTGTTTATAGGTCTCAAGGTGTGTCTATACACGATAAGCATATAGAGCTAATTGTTAGGCAAATGCTCAGAAAAGTTAAAATTGAAACTACTGGTGATAGCCAGTTTCTACCAAACGAACTTGAAGATAAAATTAAATTTGAAGAAGTTGTTGAAAACCTTCTTTCTGAAGGAAAAAATCCACCAACTTGTAGTCCTGTATTATTGGGAGTGACAAGATCTTCTTTGAAAACTGAAAGCTTTTTGGCTGCAGCATCATTCCAGGAAACTGCAAGAGTTTTGACTGAAGCTGCTGTGGGTGGCTCTGTTGATGAATTGCGCGGTTTAAAAGAAAATGTGATTATTGGTAGATTAATTCCTGCAAGGCTTGATAAGTCTGACGAAGGATATGAAAAACTTGGTTTCGGAAAATTAGTCAATTTAGATAACTTTGATGACGAGGGGGACTCTCAGACCACTGAAGAAAATATTGGATCAAATGATGATCCAACTGCTAATATTGAAGAAAGCGAAAAAAGTGATTCAGAAAATACACCTGAAGACCAAGACTAAATTAGTTATGGGCGATTAGCTCAGTTGGTTAGAGCGCAGCGTTGACATCGCTGAGGTCGTAGGTTCGAATCCTTCATCGCCCACCAAATATGGAAGATTTAGAAAAATTAAGATTTAATATAAGGCACTCTGCTGCACACATCATGGCTGAAGCAGTGATGAATATTTTTCCAGGAACAAAAATTGGAATTGGGCCTCCTACATCTGACGGCTTTTATTATGACTTTGACTGCCCTAAACAACTTTCAAAAGATGACTTTAAAGATATTGAAAGAGAGATGAAAAAAATCATCAAGTCAAAAAGGAAATTTACTGGAGAAGTTGTATCAAGGGATGATGCTATAAAAAGATTTTATGGACAAGAATACAAATTAGAAATAATTAAAGGTATACCGAAAAATGAAAAAGTAACTATTTGGAGCCATGAAAGTTGGGAAGATATATGTAAGGGAGGCCATGTTGATAATACTAACAACATAAAGGCATTTAAATTATTAGATGTTGCTGGCGCATATTGGAAAGGTGATGAAAAAAATAAAATGCTTCAAAGAGTCTATGGGACTGCCTGGGAATCAAAGGAAGAGCAAAAAAAGTACCTAGAAAAATTAGAATTAGCTGCTAAAAGAGATCATAGAAAATTAGGTACGAGTTTAGAACTTTTTTATTTTGATGAATTTTCACCTGCGATGCCCTTTTTTTTACCTAGAGGCACTTTCATAATGAATAAA
>Ga0208127_1001552_pt1 | contig 11371 bp, 9 predicted proteins | sample ETNtaG_6_FD_185751 | JGI IMG/M metagenome (GOLD analysis project Ga0208127, IMG submission 185751) | Marine microbial and viral communities from oxygen minimum zone, Eastern Pacific Ocean - ETNP201306SV45 (SPAdes) (version 2) | ecosystem: Environmental > Aquatic > Marine > Oceanic ...
TGTTTTATTTGGAGTTGGTGATCATGCAGGATCTATAGCAACTATTATTTTTGCAACTCCTCCAATGGTAAGACTTACTATACTAGGGCTAAAAAAAATTTCTCCTGAAGTAATTGAGTCAGGACTTATGAGTGGTTGTAATAAATTCCAACTTCTTTTTAAAGTTTTAATTCCAACAGCAAGAAGAGACATATTAATAGGTGTTAACCAAGTAATAATGCAATGCTTGGCTATGACAACAATCGCAGCATTTATTGGAGCAAATGGTCTTGGTTTCAATTTAAAAGTAGCCTTAAACTCCCTCAAAATAGGTAAAGCTGCTGAAATTGGGATATGTGTTGTAATTATTGCAGTTGTTCTTGATAAATTGTCTTTAGCTTGGGCAAATAAACAAAAAGATTATTTTGCTAATTTAAATTTTTATCAAAGAAATAAATTATCGATTTTTTTTATTTTTTTAACAATTATATGTTCAATCGTAGCAATTATAGGATCCTATTATTTTCCAAAAGGTTTTAATTATTTATACTTAATTCCTTTTAATAAAGGACTAACAGTGTCACCAATTTTAGATGCTTTCGTTGATTGGATTTGGGATACTTTTTTTTACTACTTAAATGCATTTAATATTTTTTTACTGACAAATGTATTAGGTCCTATGAAGCAAGCTTATTTGAATATGCCAGTTATTTCAACTTTCGTATTGTTTATGGGCGCAGGATATATCATTGGAGGAATAAGATCTTGTTTAGTTGTTGGAAGCTTAATTCTTTTTATTGCACTTTCTGAATATTGGGACAGAACCTTGATTACATTATATATGGCAACATTTGCTGTAGGTGTTTCTGCTTTATCTGGTATTATTGTTGGCTCATTGTGTGCTCAAAATGATTTTGCCTCAAAAACGATCTTATCGATTTGTGATTTTTTTCAAACATTTCCTTCGTTTATATATCTAATACCTGTAATACTTTTATTTGGAATAACAGATACTTCAGTAATGATCGCGGCAATTGTTTATGCAAGTGTTCCTGCTACGAGATATACCGTTGAAGGTTTAAGAAGTGTACCTCCCTCATTGCATGATGCAGGAGCAATGTCGGGCGTTTCCAAAATGCAAAGATGGCGATTAATTGATCTTCCATTAGCATTGCCGCATATAATGTTAGGCATAAATCAAACAGTTATCTTCGCATTAATGATGATTGTGCTTGGCGCATTAATAGGAACAGAAGATTTGGGACAACTTATTATGGGAAGCCTCTCAAGACCAAATGGAGCTGGTATTGGATTTACTCTTGGAATATTTATATCTTTTATATGCCTTGCTGTTGATAATCTTATTAGAACTTGGGCTGATGAAAGAAAGAAAATGTTAGGAATAAATTAATTAATTTAAATTTAAATTATTTATTCTCCGAGGAGTGAGTCGTCTAAAATATTTGTATCATACGCTGAATAAGAATGCCAACCAACTACGGTTTGATCGAAATCAACTAAACTGCCAGTCATTAGACCTGACTCATCTGAGCATAAAAAAGCAAGCATTCTAGCAACATCGATAGGCTTGCTTAATCTTTTAAATGGAACTTTTTTTTCAGCTTTTTTTAACCAATCTTTTTTAGCATTATGATATTTTTTTTGCACATCATGTTCAGCAGGTGTGTCGGTCCAACCCAAATTTATTCCGTTAACTCTAATTTGATGACCAGAAACAGCATTAGCAACATTTTTGATCATAATGCCTAAAGCAGCTTTGGAAGGGCTGTAAGCAGCCAAAAATGGCATTCCACTGTAGGCAGCTACTGACAATATATGTGCTATAGTCCCTTTAACTTTATGCTTGATCATTATTTTAATTACTTCTTGCATTAAAAAAAATGGTGCTCTCGTGTTAACATTGAACATTCTTTCAAACTCTTTTGGTGTAGTGCTAAGAATAGTCCCTCTTCCAGTATACGCAGCACAATTAATCAACGAATTAATAGTACCAAATGTTTTTAGTGTTTGAGATATAATTTTCTTACAATCTTTCAATTTTTCTAAATCTGCTTTTACGTAAATGCATTCTGAGCCTAATAATTCTATTTGTTTTTTTACTAATTTTCCTTTTTTTACATTTCTTCCACAAATTGTAATACCCTTGGCACCTCGCATTGCTAAAAGTTTTGCTGTTTCTGCTCCACTTCCTTGTGTACTTCCAGTTACAACAATTATCTTATCTTTAAATTGGGAGTTAAAACTTTCTTTAGTAATTTTTTTAGTCATAATTTATTTCGACAGTTTGTTTGTTTTCAAATGACTCATAGGCCGCATTAGCAATAATTAGAGCTTTTCGCCCATCTTCAAAGGTAACTTTTGGAGTTATATTCATCTTCATGCATTCAATAAAACTTTTAAGTTGATCTCTATATGCCTGTTGATATCTTTCAATAAAAAAGAAATGTATTAGATCTTTTGAACTAGTTGAAGTGTTTGTAAATCTTTCAACTGAATTAGTAGTCTGGTTATTTGAAATAACCATACCCTGACTTCCAAAAACCTCAACGCGCTGATCGTAACCATAAACAGCTCTTCTTGAATTATTTATATGTATTAACACCCCGGATTTAGATTTTAAAATAAACATTGCCGTATCAAAATCTTTTGCAATCCTAACGTTTTGATCGAATAAATTTTCTCCAAATGCTGACACTTCTACTATGGGATCATTACCTAAAATAAATCTTGATAAATCAAAATCATGTATCGTTGTATCTCTAAAAAAACCACCTGCCGCATTTAAATAATCAAGGCCTGGTGCAGCTGGATCTCTACTCGTAATAACAATCATCTCCAATTCACCAATTTCTTTTTTTACTCTAGCTTCTTGAACTTTGCTATGGCTTAGATCAAATCTTCGATTAAACCCAATTTGAATTGGAGTTTTAATATCTTTTAATTCATTTTTACATTGATTTACTTTTGAAATATCTAAATCTATTGGCTTTTCACAAAATACTGCTTTTCCTGCATTAGCTGACATCTTAATAAATTGTATATGTGTAGGTGTTGCTGATGCTATCAAAACTGCATCTATTTCAGAAGAGTTAATTGCATCTTCAGGAGTATTAGCAACTTCAGCATTTGACATATTTGCAACTTCATTTGCTAACTGTGAGTTAACATCATATACAAATTTTAGATTAGCATCTGAGTTCGCATTGATAATTTCGGCATGCATTTTTCCTATACGGCCTGCACCAATTAATGCAAAGTTAATCATTCATATGTAAAAACAGAATAAAAATAAAAAATCAATAATTTAATTTATGTTTATGGTTAATAAATTTATTAAATTAAATATAAAAAAATTAACTACACAACTTTTTTGAATATTCTACTATCTTTTCTACGTTGGGAATATAGCTCTTCTCCAAATTAGGTGCTACTGGCACTGGGGTGTCTTCAGCTGTATATCTAATAACTGGTTTTTTTAAAACTTTGAAACAATGTTCAAAAATAATGGATGTTATTTCACTTGGCACACTTGATGTGTAGTTACTTTCACTTAAAACTAGAGCTCTTTTCGTTTTATTTACTGAATTAATAATTGTTTTTGAGTCTAGAGGTTTTAGAGTTCGCAAATCGATAATTTCGGTATTAATATTATGTTGATTTAAAATTTCTGCAGCTTTTTCAGCAAAGTTAACCATTCTTGAATAAGATATTATACTTAAATCTTTACCTTCTCTAATCACATTCGCCTTCCCAAAAGAGAAATTAGGGTCTTCTTTATTTAAATACCCGGTAGAATTATACAAAAGTTTATGTTCTATAAATATTGTTGGATTGTCAATTCTAAGAGCGTGGCGAAGAAGATGATATGCATCATTTGGAGTTGAAGGCATAGATAAATATAAACCAGGAGTATGCATAATCCATGACTCAAGACTCTGAGAGTGTTGAGCTCCTGCTGATCGTCCTGTGCCACCTTGTGTTCTTAAAACTAATGGGGCACTTATTTGTCCTCCAAACATGTAACGTACTTTTGCAAGTTGATTTACAATTTGATCCATGGACATCCCAAAAAAATCAATATACATCAATTCCGCAATTGGTCTTAATCCTGTCATAGCAGCACCAAGAGCAGCTCCTACTATTGCTGGTTCAGAAATTGGAGAATCAATAACCCTATCTTTCCCAAATATTTTTAATAAATCTTTTGTAGCACCATAAGCGCCTCCATAATTGGCGACATCAACACCCATTATAATTATTTTTTTATCTTCAATCATAGCATCATGCATTGCTAGGCGTAACGCATCTCTATAAGTAATCTTTTCAAAATAATTTTGTTTTAAATCAGACATATTAATTTGATAAAATTTTATTTATTTTTTTATCAATGCTTTCTGGCAAAGGATCTTTTTCGCTATATACATCTGTAAAAATTTCATTTTTATCATTCACAGGTGATTTAATAGCAAACTCCATAGCACTATCCATTTCTTTTAAAATTTCATTATCAATTTTTAAAATTTCTTCTTCATTAAATATACTTTCTTTAATCAGTTTACTTTTGGCATAATTAATGGGATCCAATTTTCTCATCTCTTTTTCTTCAGAGTCATTTCTGTATGGGCTTTTATCCATTCGAGCATGTCCAAAAAACCTGTAGCATTCAATTTCAATAAATCCTGGTTTAAATTTTCTTGCGTCTTCAATTATTTCTTTTGATTTATGGTAGGCATTCTCAACATCTAAATCATTTATATGTAATGAATTTAATCCAAATGACTCAGCTCTTTTTGAAAAATCTTTAAAACCAACTGCATTATCAATTTTTGTGCCCATTCCATATTGATTATTAATACAACAAAATACAACTGGGAGCTTCCATAATGAAGCCATATTCATACTTTCGTAAAGTATCCCTTGCTGCATTGCTCCATCTCCAAAAAAAGCAACTGATACTTTTTTTTCTTTGAGAAATTTGTAACTAATTCCAGCTCCAACAACAGTTGGAATTCCTCCTCCAACTATTGCATTAGCTCCTAAATGTCCTAATTTCATATCCGCAATGTGCATAGATCCACCCTTACCTTTGCAATAACCATCTTTTTTTCCAGCAATTTCAGCTAACATATTTTTTGGATCACCGCCTCTAGCAATAAATATACCATGCCCTCGATGATGTGTGGTAAAAGTATCTTTTTCTGACATAGCAAGGCCAACACTTGCAGGTCCAATTTCTTCACCTGTTGAAAGATGCAACATTGTTCCAGCAGATTCACCTTTGATAAATAATTCACCAACTCTCTCTTCAAAAGATCTTATTCTTTTCATTGTGGTATAAAGTTGAGGCAATAAGGAATTAGTCATAGTTATTTTATATATATTAAATGTAAATTATAAGAATGAATAATTTTGATAAAATTAAAAAAAATAATTTAAATTGTTTCAAAGATCGCAATTTCTGATCCTACTTCAATCTCTTCACCTTCATTACAAAGTACTTTTAAAAGTTTACCATCCTCCAATGCTGGGAGCTCAACAGTTGTTTTATCGCTATCAATTTCAGCAATTATACTGCCTCTTTTAAATTCATCACCCTCTTTTATTAACCATTTGGAAATAGTACCCATTTCCATCGTTTCTCCTAGTCTTGGTAGTGTTATTTTTTTTTCCATAACTTTTAAATAACCTTTATTAAAATATTATCAATTAAGCAATTGTATAAAAAAACAAAAATATCAAATTTAACTAATAAATTCTTATAACTTAATCCATTTTGAATTTTTATTTGAGGACTCTTTTGCAGCATAAATAAATTTTATTCCTTTCACTCCATCTTGAATATTAGGTATAGATGAAAGAAGTTTTTTTGATCTTGTAATTGAATCAGCAAATTCAGTATATATGTTAGCAAAAGCCTCAAAGAAACCTTCTGGATGTCCTGCAGCAACTCTTGATGACTTCATGGATAATTCTGATGTAGAGTTACTAGCTCTTGTAATTATCGAAGTTGGATTATTAAGTTTTGTAAATTTTAAAATATTTGGGTCATCCTGTAACCATTCTACAGCTCCTTTGGTTCCATAAACTCTGATTTTTAATCCGTTTTCTCCACCAGTAGCAGCTGAAGAAACCCAAATTGATCCTCTTGCTTTATTATTCATCCTAAGCGTTATAAAAGCATTATCATCTACTGATATTTCATCTGAGAGAGAACTAACTTCAGCAGAAATTTCTTTAACCTCCAAACCTGTAACAAATCGTAGTAAATGATATGCGTGAGTACCAATTTCAGCAAGTATCATTGAGGGACCACATATATTCTTATCTAACCTCCATTTTAAAATTTTTCTTTCATCTTTTTTCTTCACTGGAACTGTATAACCTTGAGGATATTCAACATTAATTAATTTTACTTTTCCAATTTTATTTTTGTAAACTAAATTTTTTGCTTCTCTTAACATTGGATAAGACGAGTAATTATGAGTAAGTGCAAAAAATATTTTAGTTTTTTTTACTATTTTTTCTAATGCTACAGCATCTTTCAAGCTAGCAGTTAGTGGTTTATCACAAATTACGTGTACATTTCGTTCAGCAAATTCTTTTACAATTTTATAATGATCACCCGAAGGAGTCATAATTCCAACAACTTGAATACCATCAGGTCTGGCAGACTCTTTTTTTGCCATGTCAATATAATTATTGTAACATCTCGTTTTATCTATTCCGAGAGACATTCCAAATTCTATTGATTTTTTTTTATCTTTTGAAAAAACACCTGCTACGGTTTCATATCTATTATCAAATCTAGCTGATAATCTATGAGTGAAACCAATAAATGAGTTAGGTCCTCCTCCAATAAAGCCAATTCTGAGTTTTTTACTATTATGTAATTGATCATTTTTAAAAAGATTTAATTTTCCAAAAGGTGTTTTATTTTTTTTCATGATTAATGAACAATCCCTCCATCGACTACATAATTTTGTGCAGTACAACCAGAACTTTGGTCAGAGGAAAAAAATAGAACAGCTTTTCCAATATCATTTGGTTCCAGCATTCTTTTGATACATTGTCTCTCCAATTGTTCTTTTTTAATTTTTTTTGTGAGCCAAAGTTTTTTTTGTCGTTCAGTTATTATCCATCCTGGTACTACACAATTTACTCTAATATTAAATTCACCAAGATCTCTAGCAATTGTTCTAGTTAATCCCATAATAGCCGACTTTGCAGTAGTATATCCTGGCATATTTCCTTGACCCAGCATCCAAGAAAAACTTCCAATATTTACAATTTTACCATCACCTAACTTTTTCATATCTTTATAGACTGATTGTATCGCAAAAAAGTAATGCTTAAGATTTACATTCATTCTATCATCCCAAAAATCCTCAGTGACACTTTCAAGTGAGTGCCTTTCGTCATTTGCAGCATTGTTAATCAAAATTGAAATTAATCCTACTTCTTTCTTAATTTGATCTATAGATTTCTTTAAACTTTTAATGTTTGTTAGATCACAATATTTAAAAATTGGTATATGCTTATATTTGCTTAACTTCTTTACTAGTTTTTTTCCAATTTTTTCTTCTTTATCAAGAAAAGCTACTTTAGATCCTTGCTGTAAAAAATTTTCAACTATACAAGCACCAATTCCAGAAGCGCCACCTGTTACAATTACAACTTTATTATTTAAAGATGGATAATTTGCAATTTCATTCATAAATTCTAAATTGTTTTTCAATGTAGTTTAGTTTACTAATTACCATAATGTTTAATATAATCAAATTAAATGCTAAAGACAACATAGCGGTAGCACCGATGAATATTCCAATGGGTTCTGAAATTAATTCAGAGTTAAAGTCCCAAACAAATATTCCATTCGGTCATAAAATTAGTCTTGTTGATATTAAAAAAGGTGATTTAATTTATAAGTATGGTCAAATAATTGGAATAGCTTTTGAAGAAATAAAAAAAGGATCACACGTTCATTCACATAATTTAAAATTTCATGAATTTGATCGTAATTATAAATTTACAAAAAAAGAGTTAACTCAAAATTACAAAAATAATAAATCTTTTTATGGCTATAAAAGAAAAAATGGAACTGTTGGGACAAGAAATTATATTGGTTTAATAAGTACAGTAAATTGTTCAGCAACAGTTGTTAAAAAAATAGCAGATAAAATAAATAAATATTTAAATGAAAAAAAATTTAAAAATATTGATGGTGCAGTTTGTTTAAAACACTCCTCAGGCTGTGGAATGAATACATCAGGAAAAGGTATGGATGTTTTTAATAGAACAATTGAGGGATTTAAATCACATCAAAATTTTGGTAAAGTATTTGTAATTGGTCTTGGCTGTGAATGCGCTCAAATTTCATTATATAATGATAATAATAAAGACAATGTGGAATATCTAAATATACAAGATGAAGGTGGAACTAATCAGATAATAAATAAAGTTTTTAATAGAGTAGTAGAAGAATTACCTAATATAAATATATTAGAAAGATCAGAGTCACCCCTATCAAAATTAACACTGGCATTACAATGTGGAGGTTCTGATTCTTACTCTGGTATCACCGCAAATCCTGCACTTGGAATAGCTGCAGATATGTTAGTTGAGTATGGAGGAAGTACTATCTTATCAGAAACTCCAGAAATTTATGGTGCGGAACATCTTTTGATTGATAGAGCTCTTGAAGAGTCGCATATTGAGAAACTTAATGATCAAATAGAATGGTGGAAGCACTACACTCAAGTTAATGATGGAAGTCTAGATAACAATCCATCACCAGGAAATAAAAAGGGTGGGCTTACAACAATATTGGAAAAATCACTTGGAGCAGTAGCTAAAGGTGGAAATTCTATAATGGTTGATGTTCTTGATTACGCAGAAAAAATATCGAAAAGTGGTTTTCATTTCATGGACTCACCTGGATATGATCCAGTTTCAGTAACAGGACAAGTTGCTGCTGGTTCAAATTTAATTTGCTTTACAACTGGCAGAGGATCTTGCTTTGGCTTTAAACCTGCGCCAAGTTTAAAAATTGCAACCAACACTAATATGTATAATAATTTAAAAGAGGATATGGATATTAATGCAGGCACTATTATGGATGGTGTTAACTCCATCGAAGAAATAGGAACTCAAATCTTTGAGGAATTAATTCAGGTGGCATCCGGCAAAAAAACAAAAAGTGAAATTAATGAATATGGAGATGACGAATTTAACCCATGGGTTATTGGCGCTACTATGTGAATTATTTTATTTTAGATCTTTTATCAATAAGTTCATTATCATATAAAAATTTCCAAAATTCATCTGATAATTTATTATTATAGTCACTTATATTTTCATTAACTTGTTGCGCAGTATTCATTCCAAGCACACAAGATGAAACTATATTGTTAAAATATGGAAATTGGATTGCAGCTTTTTTTAAAGTTGTATCAAAATTATCACATACAGATTTAATTTTATTTGCTTTATTCAACCAATAATCTGCACTTTCATGAGATTTAGGTTTTCGTACTAAGCTTTCTTCAAGGTTTTTGAACCAATTTGAATCAAGTTTTGTATAATCAAAATATGACTCTGGAGAAGGATTAATTAAAATTCCACTGTTAAAAACGCCACCTAAAATTAATGAAATATTATTCTTTTCGCATATTGGTATTAACTCATCTAAGCTAGTTTGATCTAGTAAAGTATATCTTCCTGCTAACAAGAAACAATCAAAACAACCCATTTTTGCAAACTCAACCAACATTTCATTTTGATTTAAACCACATCCTAGAGCAGTAACAAGCCCCTCTTCCTTAATCTTTATCATTGCTTTAATTGCGCCTGCTTTTGCTTCTTGAAAATGATCAGGGTGATTATCAGGATCATGTAAATGAAGAATATCTACTCTATCTAGTTTTAAACGCGCTAAACTATCTTCAAATGATTTCATTACACCATCATAAGAAAAATCAAATTGTGAATCTTTATTTTTAGGTGAACCAAGAAATTTTTGCGCAGCCTTAGACTCTTCTGTATCTACAATTAATCTTCCTACTTTCGTTGAAACTACGAAATCATCTCTGTTTTTATTTTGTAAATATTTACCAACACGTATTTCTGCCATTCCCGAACCGTAAAGTGGAGCAGTATCAAAATATCTAATGCCTTGGTTCCATGCTGTTTCAAGAGTTTTGAATGCTTCTTCTTCATTGACAGCAATAGGCCACCCTCCAAGTGGGGCAGTTCCTAATCCAATTTCAGTAACTTCAAGATTTAATTTTCCTATTTTTCTTTTATTAATCATAATTAAGTTTTTTATAATTTTCCATTAAAAGAGTTTTGATATAACTCCTCAAAATCTGATATTTCCAATTCAACAGGATTGCCTCCTGTAGATGGATCTTCTTTTGCCATTACACTCATTTTTTTAAAATTTGAGTCATCATTAATCAGGTCTTTTAGCGTATGAGGGATTGATAATTTTTCTCTTAATTCTAAGATCCAATTCATAATACCATCAAAGGAGTGGTTTTCTAAATTCAAATATCTAGATAAAGAAACCATTTTTTCTTCAATAACATTTTTATTTCTTTTTAAAACATAAGGCATGAAAACTGCATTTGTTAATCCATGATGAGTATTATAAATTGCTCCAACAGGATGACTCAATGAATGAATGGCTCCTAGACCTTTTTGAAAAGCAATTGATCCCATTGAAGATGCTGCTAACATATTTCCTCTTGCTTCTATATCTGTTCCATCTTCATAAGCTCTTATTAAAAAATTTTTTACAATACTCATACCCTCAAGAGCAATTCCTTGAGACAAAGGATGAAAGAAATTTGAGCTGTAAGCCTCAAGACAATGAGCTAATGCATCCATTCCTGTAAAAGCAGTAAGATTTTTAGGCAGAGGTAAAGTCAACTCAGGGTCAAGTATGACTAATGATGGTAACATCTTAGGGTGAAAAATTATTTTTTTTTCTTTTGTCTCTTCATTAGTATAAACTCCAGCTCGACCAGTTTCGGAGCCAGTGCCTGCAGTAGTTGGTACGGCAATAATTGGCTTAATTACATTGCTATCTGCTCTAGTCCAATAATCACCAATATCTTCAAAATCCCATAATGGTCTAGTCTGCCCAGCCATAAAAGCTATTCCTTTACCTACATCCATTCCTGATCCTCCTCCAACAGCAATTACACCATCATGAGAATTAGCATTAAAACTTAAAACACCCTCTTCTACGTTTGTCCCAGTAGGATTTGATTGAACATCACTAAATATATTAGCTGTCTTTGTTAGTGATTCATTTATTTTTTGAATTATATTTGTTTTTAAGATGCCAGGATCTGTTACAATTAATGGA
>Ga0208127_1001553_pt1 | contig 11371 bp, 10 predicted proteins | sample ETNtaG_6_FD_185751 | JGI IMG/M metagenome (GOLD analysis project Ga0208127, IMG submission 185751) | Marine microbial and viral communities from oxygen minimum zone, Eastern Pacific Ocean - ETNP201306SV45 (SPAdes) (version 2) | ecosystem: Environmental > Aquatic > Marine > Oceanic ...
ATTTAATTTGTCAAAAAATATTTCTCTCAACTGTTTAGTAGAGCCTAAATTAAATTCTTCTCCTGCAATTTCATAAGCCTTTTTTTCTAATTTCTTAATACGGTTCTCTAGATCTTTTGATTGAGAGCTCAGAATTTTAGAATTCAATATAGCGCCGTTTTGTTCCATTTCTGACAGAACTTCTATCAATGGTATCTCTATTTCATCATTTAGTTTTTTTAGAGACGCTACACTTTCTAGCTTTGGATTTAGTTCTTCATAGAGTCTTAAGGTTATGTCGGCATCCTCAGCAGCATAGTTCGTGGCTTCTTCAATAGGTACTTGATCAAAAGTAACTTGTTTGACTCCCTTTCCTGCAACATCTTCAAAAGTCGAAGTTTTGTAGTTTAAATAATAAGAGGATAGAGCATCCAAGTTATGTCTCGTTGCAGAAGCATCAAGTACGTAGCTCATCATCATAGTGTCATTTTTAATAGATGAAATATTGATTCCGTATTTTGCGAGCACATTTCTATCGAACTTTATGTTTTGTCCAATTATTTTGTTTTTTGAGCTTTCAAGAACAGGTTTCAAAGCATCTAAAACTACATTCAGCTTGAGTTGATTAACTGTATCATCCTGATGATTAATAGGAATGTAATATGCCTCTCCGGGTTTATAGCTTAATGAGATACCTACTAAATCAGTATCCATATAATCTAAACCTGTTGTTTCGGTGTCTATAGCAATAGTCTTTGCTTTCGATGCATTTTTGATGACTTTCTCTAATAAATCTTGTGAAGAAATACAAATGTAAGATGAATTGACCTTTGTAGTTGTTGCTTTCTTCTCAGGAACTTCCTGCAGCCAAGCATTAAATTCTAATTCTTTATATATTTCAGTGAGTTTCTCTGTATCTGGTTCTAATCTTGCTAAATCTTCTATACCCAACTCAAGCTCAACATCTGTCTTTATTTTTACTAACTCATGGGCTAGATCAAGCATTTCGATGGAAGACCTTAAGTTTTCACCAACCTTTCCTCCTATAGATTCAGAGTTCTCCTTTATTCCCTGTATGTCACTATATTCATTGAGCCACTTTACTGCTGTCTTAGGGCCTACTTTGTCTACTCCGGGAACGTTATCAGATTTATCACCTATTAACGCCAGATAATCTGTTATTAATTCAGGGCCTACTCCAAATTTTTTTAAAACTCCGCTTTCATCAAGTAGCTCTCCTGACATGGTATTTACAACACTTACGTTCTCACATACGAGCTGAGTCATATCTTTGTCACCGGTAGAAATGACAGCATTCAATTTCTTTTGTCTTGCCTGCTCTGCCAATGTTCCAATTACGTCATCAGCCTCGACACCGGGAATCATGATTAATTTAATTCCCATTAAAGAAATGATTTTATGAATTGGTTCAATCTGTTGAACTAAATCTTCAGGCATGGGAGGCCTATTGGCTTTGTATTCAGAATACATGTCATGCCTAAAAGTTTTACCTTTGGCATCAAAAACTACTGCTAAAGGGCTTTCTGGATGATCAATAAGAATCTTTTTGATCATACTTATAACGCCTTTAATAGCTCCTGTTGGTTGATTTTTGCTATTCGTTAGTGGAGGTAAGGCATGATAGGCCCGATATAGATATGATGAGCCATCAACTAAGATTATGGGGTCTTTTTCTTCACTCATTAAGTTTTATTTCCTTAGATATAGCCTATTTCTTCCAGACCCTTTATCTCTCCAACTCTCCTCTTCTTCAAGTCCAGCAAACGACATAATCCCTTCAATCTCTTCTAGATTTTCTATTAGATTTTTTCCCTCTATTTCCACATGAACGCTTTCAACACTGGAGAGTACTTTTGCTCCTCCTTTAAGTATCTCAAGTTCTTTTCCATCTACATCAAGTTTTATGTGATCAGGTGAGGGAACTCCATTCATATCATTCAGCTCATCAAGCTTAATGGCTATCACTGATTGATAACCATTTACCTCAAACTCCCCAAACTGATTAGAGCTAGAGCCAATGCTATTATGTGAGGCTCCTGCACTCGTATCTTTCATATATAAGTCCAGAAGCTGTGTTTCTTCGCTGCCCGCGAAGCAAAGTGCATGTATATGTTCATCCAGACCATTGAGCCTTATATTTGCATTAAGAGTGGCATAAGATTCAGCGGATGGCTCTAGTGATAGAACGTTATTTTTCTTTTCAATTGCAGCATAAATGCTGAATACTCCAATATTTGCACCTACATCCCATAAAGTTTGCCCTTCCTTCAAATATTCTCTTATCCATTCAAAGGTTTCAGGTTCACTTCTTTCTGAGTTGGGGTCTTGAGGTACAGATCCAGGCGAATCTATTCTAAACTTTAAAGAACCTCTGTCAGTTTGAATTGAATGAGTTTCTTTCAAGGACTCTGCAAGTCTTGCATAAGTTTTTAACTTAGTTCGTTGATGGGCACCTAAAGTAAATAATGTGCTTAGCCCTTTAATAATGTTTGCTCTTGTTTTACTAATGATAATTTCCTTTATCTAATTTTACCCTAGAAAAAATTTAAAAAAAAAATAAAAAAATGAACTTTTCTTAACACTTTTTGTCTCTATATATGAAAGACACGAACCCTAACTTTCAATAAAGCTTCAAGTAACCCCAAATACTTGGAGCTTTTTTACTTGAGCTCATTTATTTTTTCTAATAAAGCTGCAATTCCTGTTTTGTTTGTTGCAGAGGTCGCAATAACGTGGTGTTTTGTTGAGAGCTTTTGTAAAGTTTTTTTCGCACTGTTGGTGACCTGAGACGCCTTATTGTTAGAAAGTTTATCAGCCTTATTTAGCAGTAAAATCATAGGGAGATCTTTAGTTTCACACCAATCAATTAACTTTAAATCATCTTCTTTGAAGGGATGCCTGATATCCATAATGATGCACAGCGCATTAAGACTTTTTCTGGTCATTAGATATTTCTCTATTTCTTGACCCCATTCGGAACGCATTTTTTTTGACACCTTTGCGTATCCATAACCGGGCAAGTCAACAATCTTAAATACTCCTGTCGAGTCTATATCAAAAAAATTTATTGCTTGTGTTCTTCCTGGCGTCTTACTTGTTTTAGCTAACTTTTTATTATTGGTAAGCGCATTAAGGATACTCGATTTACCACAATTTGATCGCCCACAAAAAGCTATTTCAGTGCCTTCATCTAAAGGCAAATCTTCACTTGTAGGGTAGCTGCCAGTGAATTTTGCGTTCTGAAAAAATGTATTATTCATTTAAGTTATAAATTTAGGATCGCCAGAAAGGTTAGTATATAATGTCGGCGCGCCACATCATATTTAAAGATAAATTCTTAGATGAAACTAAAAATTCTTATAACTCTTATCTCTTCTGTCCTCTTTATAGGGGCAGGTGACCCAGATGCTGGAAAGGAAAAAGTGGCTGTTTGTTCGGCGTGTCATGGTGCTGATGGAAATAGCGTAGTAGGTCTTTGGCCCTCTTTGGCAGCACAGAACGAAAAGTATCTTCTTAAACAACTAAGACTAGTTAAATCTGGTGATAGAGTTATTGATTCAATGGTGGGGTTACTAGATAACCTTCAAGACTCTGATTTAGAGGACATATCAGCTTTTTATGCTTCTCAAAAAAATAAGGTAGGTAAGGCAGAGGAATCCAAAGTTGATTTAGGCAGGAAGCTCTACTATGCAGGCAACCTTGAGAAAGGAGTCCCTGCTTGCTCCGCTTGCCATTCTCCAAGAGGTCTAGGCAACGGACCTGCGGCCTATCCTTTGCTTAGTGGCCAGCAACCTGATTATGTAGCCAAAGCACTTAAGGATTATAGGTCAGGCCTAAGAGTAAATGAGGATCCATCTAAAATTATGGCAGCTATAGCTTACAAATTAGATGATAATGAAATTGATGCTCTTTCAAGCTTTGTGCATGGCTTATACTGATTAGATGATCAAAAAACTTATTTCTTTATCAATATTAACAGTCGTTTTAGGGTGTTCTTCCGAGGATAGCCCGTCTCTTGAAGTAAATACCGGAGAAAAATATAGAGCTGGAGTTCATTACGAAATAGTGGATAACCCAACAACAGTTCGTGATCCTTCAAAAATTGAAGTCACAGAAGTTTTTTGGTTCGGATGTAATCACTGTTATGCATTAGAACCCTACATAGCCAGATGGAAAAAAGACATTCCAGCAGATGTTACTTTCATAAAGTCTCCAGCCACCTGGAATGAAATGCTTAAAACGCATGCAAATATTTACTACACAGCAAAGGCTCTGGGTATAGAACAGCAATTTGTTCCCGCTGCATTCAATACAATACAGAATGAAGGAAGAATGCTTACAGGCAATACAGAGTTGGAGTATTACTTTAGAGGGTTCGATGTTCAAAAAGATAGATACAAAGCAGTGTCTACTTCTTTTGGAGTCAGAAATGCTGTGGACCAAGCAGATAAGAAAATGAAACAGTGGAAAGTAACTGGTGTACCTTCATTAATCGTAAATGGAAAATATAAAGTGTCTGCATCTCGAGCTGTTCGAACAGATCAGCTATTTGATGTTGTAGATTTTCTAATACAAAAGGAAAGAAAGTAGATTCCTCCCTTAAAGTTGAATAAGTTCCCGATTTCTCCTCTCTTCCTTCCGGCTAATAAGCTTGAATGGATAGAGAAAACCTTCGCAAAAGGTACCGATAGTATAATCTTAGATCTGGAAGATTCAGTTCCTCAAGATCAGAAATCACAAGCCAGAGAAGCTCTATATTCTCATCTCCATGAGAATAATTACTCCGGCAATCTTATTGTTAGAGTAAACCCAATTAATGATAGCGTGGGTCAAGAAGATATTCGCTTATTGACTGATTCTAACCTTGGGATAAGTGCATATATGTTACCCAAGGTCGAGGAAAGCGGATTAATATCAAGTCTGCCTGACATAGACATAATTGCTTTGCTAGAAACTCCAATATCTATAAAGAATATCTCTGAAATAGCCTCCGTTGACAAAGTTAAAGGATTAGCTCTTGGTGGTGCAGATCTTAGTGCTAGTTTAGGTTCAACCATGGATTGGGATTCTCTTCTCTATGCACGTTCTAAAATAGTCTTAGAAGCAGCAATTAATAACTTATTTTCTATCGATAGCCCTTTCATGAATATTGATAACTTAGATGCATTACAAGAAGAAAGCAAAAGGTCAAAAGCTATGGGCTTTAATGGCAAGGCTGCAATACACCCGAGCCAATTGGAAGTTATTAAGAATTCTTTTATTCCCAATGAAGATGAGATCGAAGAAGCTAAAGAAATAATAAAAGCGTTTAATGATGCCTCTTCAGCAGTTATAGCCTATAAAGGTAAGATGATAGATCTGCCTGTAATATTGTCTATGGAAAAAAGATTAAAGCTTGTGGGCATAGATCCAAAAAATATAGACTAGGTAGATTATGGTAAAAAAAATGAAGGAAGTTTCACCAGGAAGGTATCGAGAATCTTTTGGCAGATATTACGAAGAGTTTGTTATAGGCGATGTTTATGAACACAGACCTGGAAGAACTATTACCCAATCAGACAATATCTGGTTTACGCTTCTTACTATGAATCAACATCCCTTGCATATTGATGATGAGTACGGAAAGGGTACTGAATTTGGTAAAACACTTGTGGTAAGTCCCTTTACTGTTGCCTTGATGGTTGGCATGAGTGTGAGCGATGTGAGTCAAAAAACCGTTGCGAATTTGGGTTGGACAGATATAAAGATGACCCACCCCTTATATGTTGGAGATACACTCTACGCTGAATCTGAAGTTATAGAAAAACGAGAGTCTAAATCAAGACCAGATGAAGGAATTGTTACTGTAAAAACAATTGGTAAGAATCAAGACGGAGTACAAGTTGCTTCTTTTATAAGGTCAGCACTTATTCCTAAAGAAGGAAAAGCCGTCGAAGATAAAATTGATTATTGATAAACCGAACTTCTAAATTCTTCTATAACTAAAACAATTTTTTTGCTATAACTGTTACCTTATCTTTTGGGGAAAAAGTTATGGGAGACATTTCTAGTACAGAAAAGAAATTACACTGGCATCTGCAGGGCAATTGGGCTCCTGTAGAGGAAGAATTATACGAATCCAACTTAGAGGTCAAAGGCAAGATTCCAGAGGACCTATCAGGTCTGTACGTAAGAAACGGATTCAATCCTGTCTCTGGATACAGCGACCACTGGTTCTTTGGAAATGGAATGCTTCACGGAGTTTATCTTGAAGACGGTAAAGCATCTTACAAGAATAGATATGTTAAAACTCCCTACTATGAAGAAGATTTGAATGTTATGTCTTCATTTGGAAACTTGGCAGCTTCTCCTGCAAATACTCACATAGTAAATCATGCAGGAAAATTACTTGCCCTAGAGGAAACTTCTTTACCTTGGAGTGTAAATCAAGATTTAGATACCTTAGGCGTAGAAGACTTTAATGGAAAATTAGATACGGCCATGACAGCGCATCCAAGAGTTTGCCCTGAGACTGGTGAGATGCTTTTCTTTGGTTACTCTATGTTCAGTGAGCCTTACTTGAATTATTACAGAGTCAGTAAAGAGGGTGCTTTAGTTCAATCTGAAGCTATAGAACTACCAAGACCTGTAATGATGCATGATTGGAACATTACAAGAAATTATGTAGTGTTTATGGATCTGCCTATAGTCTCAGATATGGATTTAGCTGCTACTACAGGATCTCCATTTGGTTTTAAACCTGAATGTGGAGCAAGACTAGGAGTGATGCCAAGAGATGGTAATAATTCAGATGTTAGATGGTTTGAAATTGATCCTTGTTTCGTTTTCCATAGCTTTAATTCATTTGAAGTGGGCAATAAGATAATTTTGTATGTATCCAGACAGCAAGAGGCCATGGTGGGCGGATTTAAGGATATTTATGGAGGAGAAACCACAGTTGCAAGGTTATGGCGTTGGGTAATAGATCTAGAAACAGGAAAAGTTTCAGAAGAGCAATTGGATGATGGTGCATGTGATTTTCCTAGAATTAATGACGGTCGAATAGGGCTTACTTCTGAATTTGGTTATTGTATGCAGTTAAAAACAGATGTTGAAGACTTAACATTTGGAGAGAATTTATTTAAATATCACTTAGAGTCTGGCAAAAGAATTGATCATCATTTAGGTAAAAATGTTGCTGGAGGAGAACCGGTTTTTGCACCTAAACCCGGATCTTCCAAAGAAGATGAGGGCTGGATCTTATCTCTAGTTCATGAAAGAGAAACTAGACAGTCAAAGCTCATAGTGATTGATGCTGAAGCATTTGATCAAGAGCCAGTAGCTGAGGTTATGATTCCTCAGAGAGTTCCCTACGGAGCCCATGGAAGTTGGATTCAAAGTTAAATTAGGAGGTTATTTTGGAAGCACAATACGCAACGGTATGGGAGAGAAATTCAGATGTAATACCAGATAAGATAGCTCTTATTTGCGGAGATAAACAAGTCACCTGGAAGGATTATGATGATAGAGCAGCTAGATTAGCCCAAGTTTTGACTGAGGCAGGGCTTGGTGATGATTCTAAAGTTGGTCTTTACCTTCACAACTCTAATGAGTACCTAGAAGCACAGTATAGTGTTTTTAAGATTAGGGGAGTTCCGATAAATGTTAACTATCGGTACAAAGAAGAAGAATTAATCTACCTTTTAGACAATTCAGATTCTGAAGCTGTCTTCTATCAGGGTTGTTATACAGAACAGATTGAAGCGATAAAAGATAAACTGCCTAATGTGAAGCTCTTCATCCAGGTCGATGATGGAACCAATGATGTATTGAGTTTTGCAACCGACTACGAATCTGCTATTTCCTCTCATGAGCCGATGGAGAGAATAGAAAGATCTGGGGAAAATATTTACATGCTTTATACAGGAGGCACTACAGGAATGCCAAAAGGTGTTATGTATCAACATGAAGGTCATCTTATGGGCATGATGAATACTGCTGGAGCCTGGGGATTAATTCCTGTTCAAGAACGTTTAGAAAAAGAGGACTTGGAGTCTATTGGTGATGAAGTAAAGAGGTTAGCTGATGAAGATAACTTACCAGTGAGCATTCCAGCTTGCCCTTTAATGCACGGAACAGGAATGTGGCTGGGAGCAATAATACCTCATTTAGTTGGAGGCACGGTCGTTACACTGCCACAATTAGGCTTTGATCCCGATAATCTCCTTAGGGAAGTAGAGCGTACTAAGGCAAATAATGTTGTTATTGTTGGCGATGCGTTTGCAAAACCAATTATGGATGCTTTAGATAAGGCTGAATCAGAAGGTAAGCCATATAACTTGGAATCGGTTAATACAGTAATTTCCAGCGGAGTGATGTGGAGCTCAGAAGTAAAGCAGGGTTTACTTAAGCATCATGACATGGTTTTAGTAGATGCCATGGGATCTACCGAAGGCGGCATGGGATCTTCTAGAGCCTCTAGAGATAATCCTGCTGAAACAGCAAAATTTGTTTTGAATCCGGGTGTTATTGTAATTACAGATGATGGCGAGATCGTTGAACCCGGGTCTGACAAAATGGGCAAAATAGGTACGAGTGGTCTAGTGCCTCTTGGTTATTTCAAAGATGAAAAGAAGTCTGCCGAAACCTTCAAAGAATTTGAAGGAGTTAGATATAGTTTTCCAGGGGACTACGCTAAGGTTGAAGCTGATGGAACAATAACTCTTTTGGGCAGGGGAAGTAACTGTATCAACACGGCAGGAGAAAAGGTTTACCCTGAAGAGGTGGAAGAAGCCATCAAAAGACATGATGATATTTATGATTGCCTAGTGGTTGGTCTGCAAGATGATAGGTTTGGTCAAAGAGTAGTTGCTTTAGCGTCTTTTCAAGAAGGAAAAGAAGTTGAAGAACAAGATTTGATATCTTTCACAAGAGAACACTTGGCTGGATATAAGCTACCTAAGCAGGTTCTATTTGTTGATGAGGTAATGAGGGCACCAAACGGAAAGGCAAACTACAAATGGGCTAAAGAGACTGCTGAACAAGAATTAACTTAGGAGACATCATGGATGTAAGTGAAGCGGTTGACTCGAGACTTTCAGTAAGAGAATTCCTTAAAACTCCTGTTGAGGATGAACTAATCAAAGAGCTACTTGAAAAGTCGGCTAGAAGTGCATCGGGAGGAAACCTTCAACCTTGGAAGATTTATGTAATAAATAATGAAACCATGGATTCTTTCCATAAATTTCAAGGTGAGTGGTCTGAACCAGAAACACCTGCATATGCGATTTATCCTGAGAATCTTAAAGAGCCTTATAAGACCTCACGGTTTGAAGTTGGTATGCAAATGTACTCAATTTTAGATATTGGCAGAGAGGATAAAGAAGGACGTTTCAAGCAAATGCTTAGAAATTATGAATTCTTTGGAGCCCCTGCTGCTTTTTTCTGTTTTGTGGATAGACAAATGGGCACTCCTCAGTGGTCAGATCTAGGAATGTTTCTTCAAACATTTATGCTTTTGGCAAGGGAAGCTGGCTTAGATACATGTCCGCAAGAGGCTTGGGCCATGAAGCAAGAGAGCGTGACCGCTTTTGTTGAAGCGCCTGAAGAAGAAATGTTATTTTGTGGAATGGCTATTGGTTATAGAGACCCAGAAGCACCTATCAATAGCTTTAGGACTGAAAGAAGACCAATAGATACTTGGACAAAATTTATCGAGAAGTAGCTTTAGATCATTACTTCTATCAAACTAGGTCCTTCTGAAGCTAAACTGTTTGAAAGAGCTTTTTTAAATTCTTCCACTGTGGTTGTACTATAACCTGTAACACCAAGCGATTCTGCTAATGAAGACCAGTTTATAGGTGGATCATCAAGTGAAAACATTGATGCAGCCCTTTCACCAGTTCCTAGAGCTCCCACTCTGTCTAGCTCAACTTTTAGGATTGCGTAGGATCGATTTGAAAAAATAATGTTGGTCACGTTTAATGATTCTCTGGCTTGAGTCCAGAGGGCCTGAACAGTATACATAGCCCCTCCGTCTCCATGTAGACAAACAACCGGTCTATCAGGAGCTCCAATAGCAGCACCTGTAGCTAAGGGCAGTCCTTGTCCAATAGAACCACCAGTGAGGGCCAGCCAATCTAGAGGTTTTGCATTCCATGCATGGGGTGTCACAAAAAATCCAGATGTTGCTGCTTCGTCGCATACGATTGTTTCTTCAGGTAGTAAGTTTGTAAATATAGGGCCTATATTTTCTGGACCTAGATTACCTGAATCAGGCATGCCTATTTCTTCATTAGGAATAAAACGATTATCTATCTTAGACCCTTTAAATAAATCATTTAATGTTCTTAAAGCATATTTTCCATCTTGAAATGGAGAACATAATTCAATGAGTTTTGCATTATCAGGAGACAAATAACTCTTTTTATCTGGATAAGCAAAAAAGGAAACAGGCGGCTTTGTACCGATAAACACGATTGTATCTATACCTTTAAGGTATTCCTCTGCCATTTCTGCAAAATATGGAATAGGTTCGACCTTAGTGATTCCTTGACCTCTTCTGTGTTTTTTTACAAAAGTATCTGTAGCTAATCTGCAGTTGGCTGCTGTTGCTATTTTACCCGCTAGATTTACTGACTCCTCATCAAGAAAATCTCCTCCAAGAAAAAGCATAGCATTGTCACTTTTAGTGAGAGAGTTAAAAGCTAAATCGATTTCCTTGTCATCGATTTTTGCAGGCTCAGGAATTTCAACTACTGGACCGAGATTATCTGTTTCACCCCAGGCACAGTCTGCAGGGACAAGCATAGTAGCAATTTGACCAGGAAATTTATGTGCTTCTAGCCAAGCCTGACTTCCTAAAGACGATAGATCATCTGGTGATGAGCTTCTACCAACCCAATTTGATGAGGCATTTGCCAAACCGTCTAGATCTGAAGTTAGAGGTGCATCATATTGAAGGTGATAAGTGGCATGATCTCCAACTATGTTAAGCATCGGAGTTCTGGCTTTTCTAGCATTATGAATATTGGCAAATCCATTACCAAGCCCAGGACCTAGATGTAATAAGTTAGCAGCAGCTTTACCTGTAACTCTTGCATATCCGTCAGCTGCACCAGTCACAACACCTTCAAATAAACCCAAAACAGGTCTTATTTCTGGATGGTGATCGATTGCGGCTACCAAGTGCATTTCGGAAGTACCTGGATTAGCAAAAACGACTTCCAGACCATTAGCAATTAAAGTTTTCAGTAAAGCATCAGCAGAATTCATAGGTTTATTATAAACCTATGAATTTTTTACTAGGAAGATTATTGTTTAATGTCTAAGTACCTGCCCAGCACGAGCACCAGTTGGCTCTCCATCAAGGACATTTACAGAGCCGTTTACA
>Ga0208127_1001555_pt1 | contig 11367 bp, 10 predicted proteins | sample ETNtaG_6_FD_185751 | JGI IMG/M metagenome (GOLD analysis project Ga0208127, IMG submission 185751) | Marine microbial and viral communities from oxygen minimum zone, Eastern Pacific Ocean - ETNP201306SV45 (SPAdes) (version 2) | ecosystem: Environmental > Aquatic > Marine > Oceanic ...
ATTGTAGGATGAAAGCGCAATCGATTGATGTGAATCAAAGCGGTAACATACTATGTCCTAAAGACGACGGATACGGTGGAGGCGAGATCAAATGACGGATGTTGGAGTAGCAGCAACGCAGATGGCGTGCACTTGGGAGCAGGATGAAAATATCAATCGGGCAGAACACCTGGTACGTCAGGCGGCGGCCGGTGGGGCCTCTATCATCCTGATCCAAGAGTTATTTGAAACGCCGTATTTTCCGATCGAGCAATGCCACAAGCACCGCTCGTTGGCTCGTCCGTTAGAGGAAAGTCAGGTGGTCAGGCGCTTTTCCGCCCTCGCTAAGGAGTTAGCGGTTGTACTGCCAATCAGCTTTTTTGAAAAAGCAGGGGAGGTCTATTTCAATTCTGTGGCAATGGCCGACGCGGATGGCACGATCCTTGGCGTCTACCGAAAATCACACATCCCCAATGCGCCAGGTTATCAGGAAAAGGAGTATTTCAGTCCGGGTGATACCGGGTTTCGTGTCTGGAAGACCCGATACGGCAAAGTCGGTGTACTCATCTGCTGGGATCAATGGTTTCCCGAAGCGGCGAGATGCCTGACTCTCATGGGGGCCGACATCATTCTTTATCCTACTGCGATTGGCTCTGGCCTTGGAGGCGGCGGGGATATGCTGACAGGCAATGATTCGGTGGATGCCTGGCGTAACGCAATGTGCGGACACGCGGCGTGCAATATCCTGCCGGTCGTTGCCTCTAACCGGATCGGTCGGGAATACATGACCGAATTACCGGACGTGCATCTCGACTTTTACGGCCACTCCTTTATCGCTGATCACGAGGGCCAGGTCGTTGCACAGGCAGGGAGAGATCAGGAAGAGGTGTTGGTCCATCGCTTTGATTTCGATCAGATCAAAGAATACCGTGACTCCTGGGCGGTCTTTCGCGATCGCCGGCCTGATCTTTACGGCACGCTAGCGACCCTTGACGGCAGATAACCCGGGCCGCGGGCGTTGAACGTTTTGTTTTCTAACGAAGGTTAAACGGGCTTTATGGGTTCGCCGCTGATTGCGGTGGATCTGCGCCCATCCGTCCCAACAGGCACCTCACCATTTAGCGTCACCCGGTAGAGTTCACGACTGAAGTCGGTATCAAAAATGTCGCCGATGGCCTGATGCTGGGTGGCCCGATTGTCCCAAAAAGCGATGCTGCCAGCGTTCCAGCGAAAGCGGATGGTGAATTCGGGCTGCAGGCAGTGCTCCCAGAGATACTCCAGCAGGCACTGACTTTCTCTTGGTGTCAGGCCGACGATATGGTCAACGTAAGCCGGGTTGGTAAAGAGCGTCTTTTCATCTGTCTCGGGGTGCACGGTCACCAAGGGATGTTCGGACACCATGCCCTTTTGTTCAATGAGTTTGTTGTAGCCGCTCTTGTCTTTGGGGTCAGATGCCGGCCGATATCGATGAACGGCTCTTAACGAAGACAAAAACTCCTGCATAGGCGAAGACAGCCCGTCGAAGGCCTTCACCATATTCAGCCATTGAGTATCACCGCCATACGGTGGCAGAACGACTGAGCGAAGAATCGATGCTGCCGGGGGATTAATCGCCGCAGTGATGTCGGTATGCCAGCCAGTCCAGGCCCGTTTGACTGTCACATCGCCCGCCTGGGCGGTACGGTGCTTCACCACCGGGTAGATTTCAGGATATTCGTTGTGATTGCCGAAAATCACATGCCCCGGGGTGGGTTCGCCGAACTGTCTTGCAAGGGCCACGTGCTCGCGATGGGTCAGTTCCTGATCGCGAAAGAAGACCACCCGCCACTTCAGGAGTGCATCGCGAACCTCGCGGATCTCAACCTGGCTAAGAGGATGGCGTAGGTCGACGCCGCTGATCTCGGCGCCGGTATGGACCGACATCGGCGTAATGGAGATTTGATGCGAGGCGACTTTTTCCTGAGCGGTCATCAGTGCTGGAGATGATTTGGAGCAGGTTCACCAGAGCAGAGTATAGTCCACCCAATTATTTAATAAGAGTAAATGGGTTACCCATGAGCACGACCCCCGCCAGAAAAGCCAGCCATATTAGTCGCCGCAGAATTGAGAAAGTGATTTCAGGGCAGCCCACCTCTGATGGGGCGGGCGTTCGTTTGACCCGCTACATTGGGTCGCAGTCTCTCCCGGATTTGGACCCTTTCCTTTTGCTCGATTTTTTCGAGTCTGATGATCCGAATGATTACATTGCAGGCTTTCCCTCGCATCCGCATAGAGGCTTTGAGACGGTAACCTATCTTCTGGCGGGGAAGATGCGCCACGAAGATAACGCAGGACATGGCGGAGTAATAGAGGCGGGCGGCATCCAGTGGATGACGGCAGGACGGGGAATCATCCACTCAGAAATGCCTGAGCAGGAACAGGGCCGGTTGGCAGGTTTTCAGCTGTGGGTAAATCTTCCTGCCAAAGAAAAACTTTGTGATCCTGCGTATCACGAGTATCCGAAGGATCAGATTCCCATCGAGCATCGCACCCCTGAGGTGGATATAAATGTCATCACGGGGACGACCTGTGAGGGAACAGCCGGGCCTGTCAAAGGTGTCGTAACAAGCCCGCTTTACTTTGATATCCGTTTGTCTTCCGGGGCCAGCATAGAGGAGTCGATTCCGCCAGATCACGCCGGTTTTGTTTTTGTGAACGAGGGCGAGATATCGGTAAGGTCAGATACGGGCAGCGATACGGTTGCCGCAAGACAGCTGGGGGTTCTCGGCGCGGGTAACGCCGTGCATATCGAGGCTAAAAGCACTTCTGCAAGATTCCTGCTGGTCGCAGCGCAGGTGTTGAACGAACCGGTTGCCCGTTATGGACCGTTTGTGATGAATACGCGGGCTGAAATTGAACAAGCCATTACGGATTTCAACGCTGGAAAGTTTTAGTCAGGTGTTCGCGCTTTATTTCACAAGCATGCTCTCATGATCGCCAGCGCGAGCGCAGTGAATCGCCTTGCTTGGCGGGACGCGATCGGTTTTCCATCTATTACGCTGCTGGCGAGCATGACGGGCTTTGGGTCTCTGGTTCATGAGAGCGACTTGCCTCTTGCGATGGCCATTGCGGCAACGGTGGGAGTCTGGGGGTTGCCGGGTCAGTTGGCACTGGTCGAGATGCACGTCGCCGGCCTGTCGGCATTTTTTGTGATTTTGGGAGTGGCTCTGGCCAATGCTCGGTTTCTCCCCATGGTGGTCGCGTTTATGCCTCTCATGAATGAGGCTCGGCCCAAGTCCCGATGGGATTTCGCACTGGTGCAGATGCTTTCGATCAACTCCTGGGCCGCGGGTCTTAAACGGTTTCCCGAGATTGAGAAAACGTTACGCCGCCGTTATTACATTGTATTTGCGGTGATCTGCATGAGTGCAGGGACCCTCGGTACTGTCATTGGGTATTTTGGTGTGGGTTTGATGCCCCGACCCATTGCATTGGGGCTGATCTTTATGAACCCCCTGTTTTTTGCGGTGTTGCTGGCGGGAGTCCAGAGCAGGCCCTCGATGATTGCTCTTGTGGTGGGTGCCCCGCTTGGCATCATGTTTCATCTCGTCGCGCCGGATCTTGATCTTCTTTTGACCGGTGTCGTGGGCGGCACAGCGGCCTTCCTCTTGAATAATCGCCTTAAGGGTCGGCAATCAGCTTCATGAACGAATCGTCTGCCATCGCACTTGTGCTGCTGACAAGCGGCGCTATCGTGGGCACGTACTTATGGCGAGGTGCGGGCGTGATGTTCGCGGCCCGAATCAAGAGTGACAGTCCGGTTTTCCAGTGGGTGACATTCGTTTCCTATGCAATGCTGGGCGGGCTTATTGCTCGAATGGTCATTTTGCCGATCGGGCCGCTCATGGAAACTCCGCTCCTCTTTAGGGTGCTGGCCTTTGTGATCGGCGTGGGAGTGTTCTTTGGTGGCGGCAAAAGGGTTTTGCCCGCAGTCTTTGTGGGTGTCGCAACGTTCATTCTTCTCGTATCATTTTGCTAATTCAAAACGGTGTGTCGCAATACGCGAGTAATGAGTCGCCAGTGAAATAACAGAGCCCATTCCTTGGAATAAGACTTTCTGAGGCAGTTGAGTTCTGTGCGATTCTTTTGGTTGCGAGGGTAGATATGGCGCTGAAGATTCTGGCGTTGGGAGGTGACGGGATCGGCCCCGAAGTCGTCCACTCCGGCCTGCAGGTGCTGGAGGCCGTGGCGGCGACTGTTTCTTTGAAACTCGATATTTCAGAGGATGTACTTCACGGTGCTGCCTTTGACGCTTACGGCGTGTTCGTCCGCAAAGAGACTCTCCAACAGGCTCATCATTCCGATGCACTCTTGGTTGGCGCAGTGGGTGGGCCGAAATGGGACTACATCGCGGTGGAGGGTGGCCCCGAAGAGCAGGATGGGCTCATGAAATTGCGCCATGAGCTTGAGGTGTTTGCCTCCCTGCGCTGGGCGCGTGCGTATGATTCTTTGCTGTCCCACACACCGTTTCGACCCGAAGTGGTGCGAGACTCAGACGTGATGGTCGTCCGGGAGCTTTGCGGTGGCGCCATGTTTTCGCCCACCCGCGGTATCGACAATGCCGGTGAAAGCCGTCGGGCCTATGATCTCAACGAATATACAGAAGCTGAGATCGTGCGCTTTGCACGGATCGGGTTTGAAGTGGCGCGCCGTCGGACCGGAAAATTGCTTTCTGTCGACAAGGCTAACGTTTTTATGGCGGGCAAGCTTTGGCGTGAAGTCGTGCAGGGGATTGGCGAAAGTGAATTCCCCGATGTGACGCTGACCCATTTTTTCGCGGACAATGCCGCATACCAACTGTCCTGCAATCCAGGCGACTTTGACGTGATTCTGGCCGATAACCTCTTTGGCGACATCCTCTCCGATCAGTCAGCGGCAGTCTCGGGTTCACTCGGAATGTTGCCTTCGGCATGTCTGTCACAGTTGCCACAGAGCGGGCGATCGGAACGACCAGCAATTTACGAACCTGTGCACGGCAGTGCGCCGGATATCGCCGGTGCCGGTATCGCCAATCCGATAGGCACCATTCTGTCCGTGGCCATGCTGCTTGAGTACAGTGCGGGCGAATCGGTGGGCGCCCGGAAAATCAGCACGGCCGTTGAGGCGGTGTTGCAGGCAGGGTTCGCAACCCCTGATCTTGGCGGTAAACACACCACTCAGCAGATGACCGATGAGGTGATCCGACAGGTGCGGCGTATCTAAAGGTTTCGAAAAGCGATGGAATTTGATTACGTCATTGTCGGGGGAGGTTCTGCAGGATGCGCATTGGCGGCGCGTTTGGCTGAAAACCGAGAAGCCCGTGTCTGCCTGATTGAGGCTGGGGGAAAAGGCCGGAATCTCTTTATCCGGATGCCGGCCGGTAACGGGTTGGTTTTTGGGAATGCGAAGCTGGATTGGGGTTTTGAGTCAGTTCCGCAACCGGCACTGAATGATCGCAAGATTTACTTTCCGCGTGGCCGGGCGCTCGGAGGGTCTTCGATCATGAACGGCATGATCTATATCCGTGGCGTTCCGCAGGATTACGACGCATGGCGGGAGAGCGGTCTTTCGGGGTGGGGATTCTCCGATTTATTGCCGTATTTTCGCCGCTCCCAAGGTGCTGTTGATCGCAAGGGTGTTTGGCATGGGGTCGATGGCCCGGTGAAGACCGAAGCATCCGTGAATTTTGGCGAGCTGGAAGAGGCGTTTATTGAGGCTGCCGTGGCCTGTGGCCATCAGCGTCTGGATGATTTCAACGGACCTCACCGCGCCGGCGTTGGCCGCACGGACAGCACAGTTCACCGCGGAATTCGCCAGTCATCCGCGATCTCTTATCTTGCAAAGCCGCCTTCCAATCTTAAGGTCCTGACACACCGGCAGGCGGTGCGGGTGATCCTTGAAGGCGGAGTGGCAAAGGGAATCGAGACGCTGGGCAAAGAGAAAATAGTTGCCCGTGAAGAGGTCATCCTGTGTCAGGGTGCGTTCGGGACGCCGCAGACACTGATGCTTTCCGGAATAGGGCCTGCCGCCCACCTCAGTCAGCACGGCATCAACGCTGTCGTTGATCTGCCAGGAGTGGGCCAAAGCCTCGCCGATCATGTGGACGTATCGATGCAGTACGGATCAGATCGTATGGATCTGAGTCTGGCTCGCCACCAGCGCCTGGATCGGGCTGCCTGGCTGATGGCGAGGTGGTTGTTCAACGGCAGCGGCCCCGGTGGAGGCGCTTTTTTCTCCTCGGTAATTTTCCATGGGCTCAACGATCCAGCGATGCCCGAGTTTGAGACCTTCATGACACCGATGACGGTCCATGAAAATATGACCGACGGCGATGTCGAGAAGGCGCCGTTAATGCAGCGACTGGGCCGCCACCTTCTGGTGCGCGGCAGACAGGTGGCCAAACCCGGCGTTCAGATCGATATCAATCTGGAACGCCCCAAATCTCTGGGAACCGTGAGTCTGGCAAGCGCCAACCCGCTGGATCACCCGCGTATCGACCCCCGTTTCTTTTCGCACACGGATGATCTCAATGCCATGGTCGCGGGGGTAAAAACCATGCGTGAGATCATGGCGCAACCCGAGATTGCAAAATACGTGACGGGTGAAATAGGGGCATGGCAGCACGCCGAGACGGATGCGCAAATTATTGAGGCGATCCGACAGACGGCGTACACAGGCCATCATCCTTGCTCAAGCGCGAAGATGGGTCCCGACAAGGATCCTCTTGCTGTATTGGACAGCGAACTGCGCGTAAGGGGTGTCGACAAACTGCGGGTCTGTGATGCATCTGCCATGCCTTCGCAAATCACGGGAAACCTCAACGCGACCGTGATCGCCATGGCAGAACGCGGCGCTGATCTCATTCTTGGCAAAACCCCTCTCACCCCGGAGGATCCACGAAGTTGACTGAAAACGTGCGTACCAAGATACAGGAGATGTCGCAGGGGCAAGACGGCTTCACTGTCGGGTGGTGCGATGGCGGTGTCAGTCATTTCCACTTCATCTGGCTGCGTCATCAGTGTGAATGTGAGGAATGCGGATCCTCTTTAAATGGGGTGCGCGGACTGCGCTTGGACCTTATTCCGGAACGCCCGAAACCTCGTGAGTATTCGTTCGATCCAGACAGGTTACGCGTTAGTTGGGAGGAAGACGGACATATCTCAACCTATGATGCAAAGTGGCTACGCGATTATTGCTACTCTGCAGAGGCGCGAGCGCAACGCAAGCACCGGCCGGTGCTCTGGGATAAGCGCATAGCCGCCGATCCGCCTGCATTTAATTTTTCAGAGGTTGAAGACAGCGCGTCTTCTCGCCTTCAAATGCTTGAAACCGTTTGCGATTATGGATTCTGCAAAGTTGAGGGTGCTCCGGGCCTGGCTAACGAGGCAGGCCGATTGATTCAGATGGTCGGCGCAAAGCGGATTACGCATTATGGAGACTTTGAACTCTCCAACAAGAGAATGAGTAACACCTCCTCCGACATGGCGACGTTGACGGACAAGAAATCGATCAATAATGTTGGAGATATCCGGCAGGCGCTGCAGCCGCATTGTGATGAAACTTACCGCACGTCGACGATCGGGATTACGATATTTCAGGTCTTTGAGCCGAGCGCTGAAGGAGGACACTCCACGCTGGTGGATGGGTTTGAGGCGGCTCGGCGATTCCGTGAAATCTATCCGGGGGACTTCAACAGACTGGCGAGTACGCCTCTGACAGGACAGCGATTTGATCCAAAACATGCCGAAGGAGAGCTGCCCCGATGGTATCGGTGCACGCTTCCCATGATCCGGATAGACGACGATCAGGACGTCTGCGGTATTCGGGTCAACGAAAGACAGATCGCGCCGATTGATCTTCCTCACGATCAGGTGGTTCCGACCTACCGAGCGATTCGCAACTTTTTGAAGATTGTTTATGACCCAGATCTAATAATCTCTTTTCCCTTGAAGAAAGGAGACGGTCTTATTTTCAATAATCAGAGAGTCCTTCACGGGCGCACAGCATTCAAACTGGAAGAGCGGGGAAGGCAGGTATTGACCAATTCGGTGGATCTTGAAGACTTCTACTCAAACCTTCGGATACTCAAAGGGCGATTAAAGCCCCAAGAGCCGATTCAGGCATATAGCCAAGGAATGGTGACTTAGGGGTGACAGCCATGAAGGAAAGGATGACTTGTGCAGAGGCAACCGTGCGGTTGCTGGAACGTTACGGAGTGAGTACGGTTTTCGGAATTCCCGGAGTACATACACTCGATTTCTGTCGGGGCCTGGATCAGGGCGTGCGCCATATTCAGGCCCGAAACGAACAGGGTGCAGGCTTTATGGCGGAAGGGTGGGCCCGCGCGACGGGCGAACCCGGTGTTGCTCTGGTCATTTCGGGCCCCGGTGTGACCAACGCCAGTACCGCTTTAGGACAAGCGTATGCCGACAGTCTGCCGATGCTCCTGATCTCAGCCGATGCCGCGAGTGACAGCTTGGGAAAAGGGTGGGGTGTGCTGCACGAGATTACGGATCAGACTGAGATGACGCGACCGTTAACCGGGTTCTCTGCTACTGCCTGGCGGCCGCAGGATGTGCCGGAACTGCTGGCCCGTGCGTTCACACTCTTCGCTACGCAAAGGCCAAGACCGGTCCATATCTCGATTCCGATTGATGTGCAGGCTGAGCTCGTTGATGATGATTGGCTGCCGGTAAATCTGCCCGGCCTGCCGAAAGCAAATCCTGCGGACATCGCGACGGCAGCGGGCTGGCTGAAGGACGCAACCTCGCCGCTTCTGATGATCGGCGGGGGAGCGACGGCAGCGGGCGCTCAGCTGACCGAGATTGCTGAGCGAACTGGCGCAATCGTCGTTGCCTCGACCGCCGGCAAAGGCATCATTGCGGACGATCATCCCCTGTCTCTTTCAGCGGCAACCGTCCGGCCTGAGGTACTGCGCATCCTGCCTGAGGCAGACGTGATCCTTGCAGTGGGGACAGAACTTTCCGAGACAGACAGTTTTGTTGAGCGCATGGACTTAAGTGGTCGGATCATTCGCATCGATATTGATCCAGGCAAGATCAATGATGTCTATCCGGCGGATCTCGGTATCGTGGCGGATGCGGGATCTACTGTACAGGCTCTGCTTGATGCTCTTAAAGACCACCGGAACGACAGCGTTGAGTCAGCCAAGGAGCGTGCGGCGCTTGTGCGCTCGCAGATTCGGCAGGGACTTAGTGTGTCAGAGAGCCAACACGTTGGAATACTCGCGGCATTGGCGCAGGTCGCGCCAACAGACACGATCTGGTCAGGCGATGCCTGTCAGTTGGTGTATACCGGTGCGTTTGCTATGCCGATGCACGCACCGCGAAAGTGGTTTTATCCGGCAGGATATTGCGCCTTGGGGAACGCGTTGCCCAACGCCATCGGCGCACGCCTTGCCCGGCCCGACACGCCAGTTGCTGTGTTGGCAGGGGACGGCGGGTTTATGTTCACCATGCCTGAGTTAATCACTGCGGCTGAATTGGGGCTGCCGATTCCGATCATCATTTGGGAAAACGGCGGTCTCAAGCAGATTCAGGATGACATGGATCAGCGGCAGATCCGCCGAGTGGGAGTCGAGGGCGTCAATCCCGACTTTGCAGCGTTGGCACGGGCGTGTCATGCCTACGCTGTTGATGTGGATGCCAACGATGCACTGCAGGATGCTTTCGTTGCGGCACTGAGCGCAGACCGACCGACCGTAATAATCTGTCACGAGGCAAGAGACTGAAGACATGAATGGGTCAAGGTCCCGTGGTGGAACTCTTTCGCCGGAAGCCTTGGCCCTTTATGAGGATGACGGCTTTTTCTTTCCTCTGGATGTACTGGATTCAGAGGAAGTCGCCGCGCTGCGGACACAGCTTGAGGATTTCGAGGAACGCTACGAGTCACACCCGGCAGTGGGTCATGGCGCCTTTAGAACCTCGTGCCATTTGTTTCTCCCGTTTCTTGATGGCCTCATTCGTCACCCGGCGATCCTTGGTCCGGTGGCTTCAATACTGGGAGAGGATTTGCTGGTCTGGGGAACGTCTTTCTTCACCAAAGAGCCCCGGTCTGCCGACTATGTGGCCTGGCATCAGGATCTTCATTACTGGGGGCTTGACGCCAGAGATGAAGTGACGGCGTGGGTGGCCTTGTCGCAGGCAAGCGTCGAGAGTGGCTGTATGCGTTTCGTCCCCGAAAGCCATACCAAGGAGGCCGCGCATGTAGATCGACCAGCCAAGGGGGCGATGCTGTCACGGGGTCAGGAAATCATCGAGGCGGTAGACGACAGTCAAGCCGTCAATGCACCGTTGCTGCCCGGACAGATGTCGCTGCACCACGGACTCACTTTTCATGCTTCGATGCCAAACAGATCAGACGATAGACGTATCGGCTTTGCCATTCGCTACATTAAGCCGTCGATGCGCCAGGCCGGAGGCGAAAGAGGTGTCGCGACCCTGGTACAGGGCGAAGATCGGTATCAGAATTTTGAGCTCGCGCCCCGACCTCAAAGTGTTGCAGCACCTGAAGACATTGTATTGTGGCAGCAGGCCGTGAGCATTCAGAATCAGATCAATTATCGAGACATGAAGCCCCCGACTGACAGGGGAGGAGCCTTGAGGACATGAAGACTTATCAGTATTTTGTGGCGAATGCCTGGCATGATCCGGACGGAGAAAAGTATTTTGAAAGCGAGAATCCGGCAACGGGTAAGGCCTGGGCAAGACTGCCGGACTGTAATGCCGAAGATGTGAATCGGGCAGTGGCTGCTGCAAAATCTGCCTTCTACGAAGGACCGTGGGGAAAACTGCATCCTGCCGAACGGGGTCGGGTGCTGCGCCGCATCGGGGACACAATCTCGCGGCATGCAGATCGCCTCGGCGAAGTGGAACTGCGCGATAACGGCCGGGTTCCCAATGCTGCCGATTCGCTCAAGCCGGGGGCGTGGCAGGTCGACAGCTTTCATTATTACGCGGGGATGTGTGACAAGTTTGAGGGTCGACTCATTCCGGCTGAAGTGCCGGATATGCACAACTACCTGACCTATGAGCCCTTCGGAGTAGTGGCGCAGATTCTTCCGTGGAATTCGCCACTGGGCACGCTCATCTGGAAGTTGGCCCCTTGTCTTGCCGCCGGCAATACCGTTGTCATCAAGCCCTCGGAACAGGCAAGTTGTTCAGTGCTCGAGTTGATGGACATCCTGCTGGAAGCAGAGCTGCCTCCAGGCGTACTCAACGTCGTCACGGGTTTTGGTGCTGCCACGGGTGAACCCCTGATTGATCATCCGGATGTGCGGCTGGTGTCGTTTACTGGAGGAACGGCGGGGGGCAGGGCGGCGGCCGCTGTCGCGGCCCGTCAGGTAAAGCC
>Ga0208127_1001559_pt1 | contig 11351 bp, 10 predicted proteins | sample ETNtaG_6_FD_185751 | JGI IMG/M metagenome (GOLD analysis project Ga0208127, IMG submission 185751) | Marine microbial and viral communities from oxygen minimum zone, Eastern Pacific Ocean - ETNP201306SV45 (SPAdes) (version 2) | ecosystem: Environmental > Aquatic > Marine > Oceanic ...
AGGCTGAAGTCATCGTATGCGCGGGAGCGATCTGGACGCCCCATCTCCTGCAGAAGTCAGGTGTCGGGCATGCTGGCAGGCTTCGCGAGGTCGGAGTGGAGTCGACTCATCATCTGCCGGCGGTTGGCCATGGCCTGCAGAACCATATTGACGTCGTGCTCCAATACGCGTGTAAAGAGCCAGTCAGTATTCTCAATATGACGAAACCGTGGAATCAGATTGCGCAGGGGTTACGCTGGTTTCAGGGAGGTGGAGGATATTACGGCACTTGTCCGTTCGTCGCAGGAGCGCTGTTTAAAAGCAGTGAAACTCAACCTTACCCTGATATTCAAGTCATCTTCACTCCTTGCGCGACAGAGCCGGTCAGTCAGAAACCGAGGCGCTATCATGGTTTTCAAGCGCATATCGGGCTTCAGAAATATTCAACGAAGGGTCGAGTGCAGTTAAAGAGCGCGGATCCGAGCATCGGCCCAGAAATACGTTTCAATCTCTTCGAGGAGCCAGACGATCAGCAACGCTTGGTCTACGCGATCCGGCATATGGAGGACGTGTTCCGCCAACCCGCATTTAAAGCATATTGCGGGGAGAGATTGATACCGGGACCCAACGTTGAGTCAGATGATGATCTCAAGGCGTGGTTGACGGGCTCCGCCGGGTGCGCTCACCACTCGTCAGCAAGTTGCCCAATGGGATCGCCTGATAACGAGAGCAGCGTTGTGGATTCCGAATGCCGAGTCATTGGGCTCGAAGGCTTGCGCGTTGTTGATGCCTCCGTCATGCCGGCGATCGTCAACAGCAATACCCACGCAACTGTCGTGATGATTGCCGAAAAAGCCGCAGACATGATCATGGGGCGAGAGCCTTGAGCGGCTGTGGATTTCAGCGGGTCAAAAGAAATGGCCCAGGCCATCAGTTTTTGAAGCGTTACGACGGGCTCTTTACAGCGCTGACCTCAAGTCGTCCGCCCTCTGGATCATGAAAAAATACTTGGATGAGATCGATCTCGGCGACTTCGTAGATCTCATATTTAATCTTTCTGGAATCCAGTTCTCGGATGAGTTCATTTACGTCGTCTGTGCGGAAGGAAATATGATCGAGATGCTGGCGTGGTCCTCTAGCACCGGCTGAGGTAGTCGATAGATGTACGACAGGATGCCCTGACTCATCGTAGAGCCATTTCCCGGGCGGGCCAGAGAAAGAGGGGCGATACCCAGGCTTGAGTTTCAAGATGTCCTGATAGAACTGACTCATATTCTCGAGGTCTGTCACATAGACATTAACGTGGTCGAGGTTCATGCCTGAAACGAAACTTGGGTCAGGGAGATCATGAGGCGATAGTAGCACCGCGTAGGTCGAGCCAAGAAGCGTAAAACTTTGACCCGGGATAGGGGTACCAGTTTCTTTCTAACCTGAAATTATCCAGCAAATATAATGAGACCAATCCTAGTTCCGTAGGCTTTTGCAGGCATGGCTGAGCATAATTTTGCCGTCTATAACGCGTTTTCCAGCTCACCCTTTGGGGGTTGCGCGGCGGGAATTGTGGACCAGGCGGCTGATCTCAGAGAGACTGAGATGTTGAAAATCGCCCGGGAGGTGGGCGCACCCGCGACGTGCTTTATCACAGAAAATTCGGGAAAAATTATTAGGACCAGGTTTTTTTCTCCCCTGACCGAGTATCCAATGTGCGGACATGCGGCCATTGCTCTAGGAGCCTGGCTTCGGGACAGCCAATTGCTGACGTTCGATGAGTCACGTATCGCGAGCATCCGATTGAATACACCGCACGCCTTTGCTGACATTAAGGTCCAGCAGATTGGCGACGAAGATCTCGAGGTATTTTTGACCTTGCCGCCGGCGCAGTTTACGTCGGCGTCTGCAGGTGATGATGAGATAGCATCCGTTTTGGACATCGATCCCCGCAAACTTGACAGTGATCTTGACAGGGCAACAACGGTCACAGATTTCCGGACTTTGTTGGTGCCGATGAAGCATCTGTCAGACTTGGAGTCAATCGTGCCGGACGCGAATAAGATTCGTGCATTCTGTAGCCGAAACGAGCTAGATACGATTTTTGTATTTGCTCCAAGCCAAGGGGATTGGTCAAACGGAATTCGATGTCGGGAATTTTGCCCTGCTATCGGATCTTTGGAGTCAGCGGCATCAGGGACCACAAACCGCTCAGTCAGTTGTTTTCTTTATCAACGTGGCCGGCTTGCTTCTACGAATGAAGGGAGCGTGACGTTATCGATTTCGCAGGGGGTCGAGCTGGCCCGCCCGAGTCACATAGCCAGTGTTGCTTCAATTTCGGCGGGCAATGTGTCCAGGGTCGATATCGGAGGGCGTGCGGTCAAAGTGGTGAATGGAAGCTTCCTTAGTCCCTTCTGACTGAGCGACCATCGAAGGGCCCAAGGCGAAGCTTCTGAGTTCGCGATCTTACGCAAATGCACATTGAGCGAATCCACGTCTGGGACTGCGTCGCAAGGTTCAAACAAGGGATCTATGCAAACTTCCAATGCCAAAAAAGTGCCATCCGTAGCCGGGTCTTTCAGATTCTTGGTACTGGAGGCTGGAAGGGGTTTGGGGAAGTGGTCTTTCCCTTTTCATTGCCCCGGCAACTTGAAGAGGAGGTGATTCAGGCAGAAGAGATTTTTTTGTCTGAGCTTGTTGGGAAAAATATCGACCACCTTATGGATAGGGCAGAAGCGTTCCGGGCTCGAGAGGCACACTGGTCGAGTGTTGCTTTTGCGCTTGAAACGGCCTGGTACGATTTGCAGGGCAAGCAGCAAAACCAGACGATCTCATCAGTGCTGCACGGTAAACGTAGTCACCGTGTGACGCCTTATCTCTCCATATCAGTATCTGACCAACGGGAACTTCAAGAGCGGCTCAGGGAGGAGGCTGAGGACGCAAAGGTAATACAGCTGAAGCTCACCAATCAGTCCTGGGCGGATGATGTCGCGTGGATTCATCAGGTTCTGGATCATCACCCGACAGTTGAGTGGCTGCTGGCCGACGCCAACGGAAAGTGGTCTGTCAGCCAGGCTTGCGAGATCATCTCAGGTTGCGAGGATCCGAGGATCATCTGGGAGGAGCCTTGTGCAACTTATCCGGAGAATGCCGAAGTTGAGCAGATGACGCATCAAAGGATCATGGCAGATCAGTGCGTGGGCAGTATGGCGATTGCCCAGCAAGCGGTCAGAGAGAAGGCAGTTAGTGCGATTACGGTAAAGCCGGCTTACCTTGGCGGGCTGAGTACTGCGCGGTATCTTTTGAGCCGCTGTGCTGAGGGCGGTGTCAGGGTGCGTGTCGACGGGCCGTGGTGTGGAGGTATAGGCGCGGCTGCGGTCTTGCATCTTGCGGCCGGTGTTGAACCGGAACTACTGATTGCATCCTGTAATTTGCAGGCGCCGTTGGAAGCCTCGGCGATGCCAGGAGGGGTGGTTGAATTCCCGGATGGCAAGATTTCCCCTCCAGAAGGGCCGGGGCTTGGCCTCAAGAACGAATCTCTTGACGAAAGGTTTGGCGTGCCGCAAGCCATATACTCAACATGATCAGGAGCAAAGGAGAGGGGTTTAGCGGAAAGTGGCTGAACATCCCATCAGTTCAATAAACCAGTAAATGGAATCGAACCGACATGAGATTTAAAAATAGGACAGCGCTGGTTACAGGCGGAGGCGGAGGAATTGGATCAGCGACCGTGGAGCGTCTTGCTTCCGAGGGTGCGGTGGTCTACCTGATGGATAGAGACGCGAACCATGTCAGCCAGACTCAGGATGCTCTCAAGGCCAGAGGACTATCCGTAAACCCGTTTGTTGGCGATGTAACGGCATTGGCAGATCTCGAGAGTGTGTACGGACAAGTATTGGCAGAAAGCGGAGGTGTCGACATTGTCGTCAATGTTGCCGGGGGGAGCCGCGCCGGGTATGTCACCGCGCTGGCGCCGAGTGACTGGGATGAACTTTATGCTTTGAACCTGAAGAGCACTATTAACAGTTGCCGGCTGGCAGTCCAGCAGATGGTGGAAAAAGGCAAAGGCAGCATTGTCAATATGTCCTCGATTTCCGGGTTGCGAGGTGACCCAGGATGGGCGGCCTACAACGCGCAAAAGGCGGCGATCATCAACTTTACGGAATGCCTTGCCTGGGAGGTCGGCACGCTTGGGATCCGCGTGAATGCGGTGTGTCCGGGACCGATTGCTTCCAAGCGAATGATCAGCACGTTGCCAGCCGATGGTGGCTTTCAGGACGCTTATGACCAGGCGTGCGCTATCGGGCGCATGGGTCAACCAGAGGAAGTTGCATCGAGTATCGCATTTCTGGCGTCGGATGACGCCTCGTTCGTGGCAGGGGCCCACCTTGTCGTGGATGGCGGCCTGACTGCTCGAACGGGCCAGCCAATCGTCCCTCCCACAGGCGAAAATTAGAGGCAAACGATCACCTGCCGAAAACCATGAGTTCCGCTCCCTACCGCGATCGCGCTGTCGGCACGCGTCATATGGTGTCTTCAGGGCATCACCTCGCCACCACGACGGCATTTCAGATACTGGAAGCCGGTGGCAATGCCATTGATGCTGGAGTGGCGGGGAGTTTGGTGCTGAGCGTCGTGCAAAGCGACTTCGTGGGTTTCGGGGGTGTGGCGCCTATCATGATCAAGCCAGCAAACGGTGATCCAGTAGTGACGATCACCGGGCTGGGAAAATGGCCAAAACGTGCCTCTTTGGAGTTACTGAACCAGGAGCACCAGGGCGCCATTCCCGAGGGATTGCTGCGAACTGTCGTGCCGGCCGCACCAGATGCCTGGCTGACGACTTTGCGCCGCTGGGGCTCGATGTCATTTTCAGAAGTGAGCCAAGCGGCAATCCGGTTTGCGAAGGAAGGCTTTCCGGTTTCCGATTTTCTCAGCGCAATGCTGTCGAACTATGAAGATGACATTCGGCGTTGGCCGGAGAACGATCGAATTTATTTTTCGCAGGGAAGGGCGCCAAGGCCGGGCGAGTTTTTACGCCAGGAAGATCTGGGCCGGACGATTCAGTACATGGCCGATCAAGAGGACTCTGCCATCAATGCCGGCCGGGAGGAGGGCTTGTTAGCGGCACGAGAAGCCTTTTATCGTGGAGATATTGCGGCGACGATGACCAAATACCACCGTGATAATGGTGGCTGGATGCGAGAAGATGATTTGGCAGATTTTGCGGTCGAAGTACTACCGGCGGTGGTGTCCGCTTATAAGGATGTTGAGGTTTATACCTGTGGCCCCTGGAGTCAGGGGCCTGTTCTGGCGCAATCGCTACGACTGGTTGATGGGCTCGGTATTGACGCTTATCCCCACAATTCGCCGGACTATATTCACCTATTAACGGAGACGCTCAAACTTAGTTTCAGCGACAGGCATCGCTATGTGGGCGACCCAAATTTCGTCGATGTGCCCATGGGGCAGCTTCTCTCAGAAGAATATCTTTGCGCTCGCAGAAAACTCATCGCGCTTGAGAGGGCAACTCCGGGTATGCCGCCTCCGGGCACTATCTCAGGCTATGGAGCGCATTCCGTTGGCGTAGGCGACGCATCATCAGAAGAGTTCAGAGACTCGACGCAGATCGACACCTCATATATCTGTGTCGTCGATGAAGCCGGCAATATTTTTTCGTCGACCCCTAGTGATGCCATGGCGAGTTCGCCGATTATTCCGGGATTGGGATTTGCGCCATCTTCAAGGGGGGGTCAGTCCTGGACAGACCCGACTGTTCCCTCAGTCATGGCTCCCGGCAAGAGGCCGAGGCTGACGCCAAATCCGGCGATCGCGGCTAAAGGGGATGGGCTGTGGCTGCCCTTTGGCTCCCCCGGGAATGATGTGCAGCCGCAAGCGATGCTCCAGTTTTTGCTCAACACATTTGTTTTCGATCATCGATTGCTTGAGGCGATAGAACAACCGCGGTTCGCGACTTTCAGTTTTCCTCGTTCATCGGAGCCACACCCTTACTCACCCAACTTGCTTCAACTAGAAGGCCGAATCCCGGAGGCAACAGGGTCAGAGTTAACGAGACGTGGTCACGACGTTGCGTTCTGGCCTGATTGGGATTGGCATGCGGGCGCAGTGTGCGCCATTCTTTACGATTCGAAGGCGAAGGTGTTGGAAGGTGCGGCAGATCCGCGCCGATCCGGCTCTTCACTCGGTTGGTAGGAGAGTTTTCCGCAGATAGGTGAGCACTAATCTAGAACACCGACCTTCTGAGAAGTCACGGAACTGTGCTTCAGATTGGTACCGAGGGTCGGACTCGAACCGACACGGTGTTGCCACCACCAGATTTTGAGTCTGGCGCGTCTACCAGTTTCGCCACCCCGGCATTCAGGTCAGAGCCGACAAAAGCAATCCCTAGGGAACTTTTAGGATCCGGCTTGAAGATTTTAGTCTAGGGCGATTTTAGCATTGTGGAGGTTGGCCAGTGGCTGATTTCGTTGAGAAAGGAGTTCTGATACTTTGAGACTGTTCGTGGCAATCAATATTCCGGAGTCGGTAAAGGACCAACTTCTGGGTTGGCGAGTCGCTTTGAGAGGTGCGCGGTGGGTCGAGCCGGACCAGATGCATCTGACGCTCGCTTTTTTGGGTGAGCAGCCGAATAATGTTTATCGTGAGGTCTGTGATTCGCTCGAAGACCTTGAGTTCGCTCCGTTCGAGTTGAGATTTCAGAGCGTAAATTATTTTGGAAGCAAAAAGGCGCCCCGGGCTCTTTGGGCAGATGTGTGCTCAAGTCCTGAGTTGATGACGCTGCAGAAAAAGGTCTCGAAACATTGCCAAGCGCTCGGCATCAAGATCGAGTCGCGCAGATTTCGGCCGCACCTGACTTTGGCGCGATTAAATAGCGTATCTTTCGCAGACCTTGCACGCTCCCTCGAGGCGCTTTATCTGGCGCAAGCCGATGCGTTCTGGATAGATTCGTTTCAGCTCTTTTCAAGCAAATTGCATCCAAATGGAGCGGTTTACCGGGTCGAACATAATTTCTCTCAAAGGGGGTTCACCCAGTGAGCCCCCGAAACCGGCAAGATGTCTTCGCGAGCAACTGCAGAGGAAGGAAGCTTTATGTGCGAATCCCAAACTTGCCAGTCGTCAGAGACACTGCGCCCGATTCACCTGGCGCTCAATGACCTTAGGTGCTGGCTAACGAAGCGTCGGTGGTGGCGCAGACCGATTGTCGTATCGAGACCGTCGGCAAAGGATCCACACCAGACTGAACTCAATTTGGTGTGACCGCCTTCGGCAATGTCGACCGATTGCTGGCGATTACCTCGAGTACACCAGCAGCAAGAATCAGCGCGGTGCCTACTATCTGTGGCCAACCAAACGGCTCATCGGTAAGCAAGGCCGCGCTGATTACACCGACCACGAGCTCTGAAAGGATCAGGATACCGAAAACCCCGGTACCGATTTTTGAGGGCGACCAAAAAATAATTGCCGTCGTGGGCAAAACAAAAAACAAAGAGATGCCCAGTAGCAAAGGAAGGCTGGACATGACATTCTGGGTCGAAGGCATTGCGCCAAGCGCGTCAGCAAGCAGCGGATATTGAGCGACTGTTGCAAATAAGCCAAAGATGATCACCATGAACAGCAGGGGAAAGATTCCCTCGGGCTGCTCGATCTCCGTACGGGCGGCGCCCGCGGTAATGAGGATCCCCGCAATCAGACCGAACCAATCACCTAAATAAATCGGCAGAGGAATGCCGACTTCCAATCCAACAGCCACCCAGACACCTGCCAGTGCCAAAGTTACGGTCACCACACGCGACCATTTCAGTCGACGCTTTAAAAAGAAAGCCTCAATCAGGCTGGCCCAAAGAGGCGCAAGATAAAAAAAGACCAGCGCGCGGATTACCTCTGTTACCAGGAAGGAGTTGGCGTAAAAGATGGCTCCGCTTCCCAAGAGCAAACCGCAGAGCCAGTGTCGTAAGCCGATGTCCTGTCCTTTGTAGAGGCGCCACATCGCTACCGGGAGCAGGACAATAAACGAGATCAGATATTGCCCTACGGTGCCCCATCCCCCCGTCAAACCCAAATCAAAGAGTAGTCGTTGAGGGAGCCAATAAAGCCCCCAGGCCCCAGCTGAGATAAAGACAACGATACAGATACCGACGTAGGAAGTTTGGCGCATAGAAACAGGAGCCGCGACTTAAGAATTTAGTGAAAAAGTTGCTATTGAGAGGCGAAGGCTGGGCGATGATTCTAATCGAAGGATGATTCGGCTCGAGATTGTGGATTGATCGGGAGTCAGGGTGAACACCTTTCAACAGTGAAGATCAATGCAGGTGATCTCGTTTCGTGATCCAAGCCGCATCGCGGGGCCCCAGGTGCCGGTACCGGGTGAGACATAGAGATGGCAGTCGTTCCAGGTATGCAGTCCGCGGACTTTCTGGAACTGTTGACGCACCAGCCAGTTGAAGGGGAAGATCTGGCCGTTATGGGTGTGCCCACAGAGCATCAGGTTAATTCCTGAGTCGACCGCTGCCTCCCAGCCCAGCGGACGGTGGTACATAAGCACTTTAAAGCATTCAGGCTTCAGGTCAATTTTGGCAAGTTCATTTTTGACCTGGTGTTGATCTTCGGCATCATCGATCCCGATCAATTGAAGCTGGTCGAAACTTACCGCCTGGGTTCGTAAAAGTACGCAACCGGCGTCTTCCAGCATAGGGATGACCCACTCAAGTCCTGCGTAGCGCTCATGGTTGCCGATAGAAAAATAGATCGGCGCCTTTAAGGTTTTAAGCGCGGCGATATCTCTTGGCCCCACTCGTTTTGCGTCCAGAAAGTCTCCTGTGATCAGCACGAGATCCGGGTTCTTGTTATTGATGACCTTAACCACTCGCTCGAGAAACCCGGCAGACCGAGATCCAATATGCACGTCGCTGATCTGGACAAGACGGGTGTTGCGGGTAAACCGGGGGTGGCTAAAACGAAGTTCTTTACAGTGCAAGCGTTGAGCATTTACGAAAGCAAAAATAACGACGCCGATTCCGATTGCAAGAATCAAGACGGCAGCCCAGCGATCATTCAGTGGGAGACCGACTCGTAAACCTTCATAGAGCAGACAAGGCGTAAAGAAAACAAATCCGATTCCCATCCAGTTGTAGAGAGTAACTTCCAGTGCGCGGCTGGAGCTTCTAAAGGAGAGCCATAGGATCGCGACGACGGCGAACCACAAACCCACGATTGCAGGCACGTTCAACACGGTGGGATAACCCAACCATGTGGTCAGTCGATGCAGCGGATAGATGTAAACCAAATAGGCTGCGAGCAGGACAAAGGACCAGAAGATCATGAACCGCTTTGCGTTCTTCCAAAACATGGAAAACAGACGCTTCAGGAATCCAGATGTTTCAAAATGCGCCGAGCCGCCTCGTGAGCCACCATGATGGTGGGAGCGTTGGTATTGGCAGAAGTAATATTGGGGAAAATCGATGCGTCTACGACCCGAAGACCTTGTATCCCGAAGACCTGAAGATCGGCATTGACTACCGCACTCTGAATATCCGCTCCCATACGGCAGGTTCCACAGGGATGGTAAACCGTCGTTGAGCGTTGCCGGAAATCGTTCAGAATGTCGTCGTCCGCCATCCTCGTCAGGTCAAGGTCAGGCGGCTCGGCCAGTATGTCCCGAATAGCCTTTGTATCCTGAATTCGGCCCACCAGACGCGCCATTGAGACAACTCCGTCAAGATCCTTTTTTGTTGTCAGATAGTCCGTGGTGATCCGAGGCGGTGCATGTGGATCAGATGAACCGATCTCGATGAATCCTTCGCTGGTGGGGCGGCAGGGATTAAAACCCATGATGAAGCCGGGGTAGGGGTCTGGCAGAGTCAGCTTTCGGGATTCTCCCTCGGTAGGATGGTAGCTGACCGGATTGCAGTACAACTGGGTATCGCTTGTCTCAAGGCCGGCGCGGGATCGGGCCAGCCCCCCGATCTGGTTAACACTAAGGGAGAGCGGCCCCGATCGGCGGAGCAGGTACTGGATTCCGGCGCCGATCCGGCCCGGCCAACTGCGAAGTGTGTGGTTTAGTGTGGGGCGGTTTGCCCGATAGAAGTAACTGATCCCTAGATGGTCCTGCAGATGGCGTCCGACATGCGGATGCTCCAAAACCGATTGAACTCCATGGGTCTGAAGGAGTTCGCCGGGTCCAATCCCGGAGAGTTGCAGCAGCTGCGGTGAGTTGACGGCTCCTGCGCATAGCAAGACTTCCTTCCTTGCCTTGATTTCGATGAACTGATTACCCGATAAACACCTGACGCCAATTGCCGTGCCCCTCTCGATATTGATTCTGGTTACCGTCGTATTGGTCAGAATTTCGAGATTGCACCGATCACTCGCCGGATGCAAAAAAGCGGTGGCCGAAGAGCATCTTTTTCCCGCGCGGGTCGTGATCAGATAGGGGCCAACTCCTTCTCCTTCCAGGCATAAGTCTTCAGGGCAATTCAGACCGGCTTGTAGAAACGCCGCGACGAACTCGTGCTTCAGTGAATGATAATCCTCTGACGCATCATGAATCGTTAGGCGATTGCCCGATTGGGGGTGTGAGCTTGCGGGTCGCCGCGCGTCAGATGTCCCAGAGAACTCCTCGAAGCTCTCGTAGACGCGAGTGACGTCACTGTAACCCCATCCCGAATTTCCAGCTCTTTGCCAATCATCATAGTCTGCCGCCTGGCCCCGGTGATACACCATGGCGTTAATCGAACTGGAGCCTCCCAAGACTTTGCCGCGAGGCCAAAAGAGTTGACGGTTTGCGATTGCCGGGTCGGGCTCTGCGGAGTAGCACCAGTTCACTTTCGGGTCGGTGTAGGTGATGCCGTAGCCGATCGGCGTACGAATCCAGAAGCGGTTGTCCGACAGACCTGCCTCGAGCACGATAACCTGGTGCTTGCCGTCGGCGCTCAGCTTGTCTGCCAGAACACAGCCTGCTGAGCCCGCGCCTACGATAATGAAATCAGCTTCTTTCTTCGGCACAGTCGATAGTCTCTCTCGATCTTGTATCCTGATTTATAAGGCATGAGTCGATGACTGCAGAGCTTCAAAACTCACAGGCCAGTGATCTTTACTCGCGCGTATGGGTGGGTATCATAAGAGCAGAGTTCAGTTTTCGTAAGCAGGGGAACGTTTCATGACGACCGAGCAGAATCCGTTAGACGCGGTATATACGGAGGGCGCCGTCACTGACGCAGCGGAGCCTTACGACGAGATGGGAATCGAACCAATTGGATTGCGGTGGGCATTGGGCCGGCCGCGGTAATCAAGGAGGAGAATGTTATGCCTTGCTATCTTTATCAGGCGTCTTATACCGGCGCCGCAATTAAGACTTTGGTTGGCAATCC
>Ga0208127_1001566_pt1 | contig 11336 bp, 11 predicted proteins | sample ETNtaG_6_FD_185751 | JGI IMG/M metagenome (GOLD analysis project Ga0208127, IMG submission 185751) | Marine microbial and viral communities from oxygen minimum zone, Eastern Pacific Ocean - ETNP201306SV45 (SPAdes) (version 2) | ecosystem: Environmental > Aquatic > Marine > Oceanic ...
CCAACTGATAGTTTATCAATTTCATCAAGAATAAAAACTGGATTTGAAGTTTTAACTTTTTTAAGACTTTGAATAATCCTTCCAGGCATTGCTCCTATATATGTTTTTCTATGACCACGAATTTCTGCTTCATCTCTTAATCCTCCCAATGAAATTCTAACATATTCTCTTCCCAACGATTCGGCTATTGATTTTCCAAGTGAAGTTTTTCCAACTCCAGGTGGACCATAAAAACAAAGTATTGGAGAATTTAAATCATTTTTAAGTTTTAATACAGCTATTTGTTCTATAATTCTTCTTTTTACATCGGATAATCCGTAGTGATCTCTATCTAGAACTCTTTTTGCTCTTTTTAAGTTAAAATTATCTTCAGAAAATTCATTCCATGGTAATTCTAACACTAAATCTAAATAGTTTCTTTGAATTGAATATTCAGCAACCTGAGGATTCATTCTCTGTAATTTTTTGATTTCTTTTTCAAAATGTTTTTCAACATCGTTATTCCAATTCTTGGTTTTAGCTTTCAATTTCATTTCCTCAATTTCTTCATCATTTGAAGAAGTTCCCAATTCTTCTTGAATTGTCTTTAATTGTTGATTTAAAAAGTATTCTCTTTGCTGTTGATCTAAGTCTGTTCTTACTTTTGATTGTATATCATTTTTAAGAGATAATTTTTGAAATTCAACATTCATGTATTTGAGACAACTGAGAGCTCTTTTTTGTAAACTATCAATCTGTAAAATTTTATACTTTTCACCTACTGAGATATTCATATTAGAGGATACAAAATTTACAAGAAAAGAATTACTGTGAATATTCTTAATAGCAAATGATGCTTCAGTAGGAATATTTGGATTATCATTAATAATCTTTAATGCTAAATCTTTGATTGAATCAATAGTTGCATTAAATTTTTTATCATCTTTTTCAGGCTTTAACTCAATTAATTCGTTAACAGAGGCTAATATGAAAGGATCTTCGGAGATAAAACTATTAATATTAAAGCGTTTTTTTCCCTGAATTATAATTGTTAAGTTACCGTCAGGCATTTGCAGAACTCTTAATATTTTAGCAACCGTACCAATATTATTTATGTCAGACTGAGTTGGGTTTGAAACACTACCGTCTTTTTGAGAAACAACACCTATTAATTTATCTCCAGAGTTTGCATTTTTAATTAATTTAACAGACTTATCTCTAGTAGCTGTAATAGGAATCACAACCCCTGGGAATAAGACTGTATTTCTTAATGGGAGAATTGGAAGGGTTTCTGGAATACTTTCCTTGGAAATAGCTTCTTCATCATCAGATGTCATCAAAGGAATTAGTTCCGATTCTTCATCAATTGGATCAAGAGAAATAGAACTTAAATCAAAAATTTTACTCATAGGATGTCAATATGTCAGTTAACTCATTTATTTTATGAATACAATTATATGAGTCAAGATTCATGCCATCAAAAAAGAACAACTATTCTTGTTTCATTTTAACTCCTCTAAGTAAATATGCACCTAAAATAAAAAGACCAGCAAAAACAAAAATTGAACTTCTAATGCTTCCTGTTAACTGATCAATTACACCAGACATAAAAGTTCCAAAAACAATACTAATAATCATACACATTTGATAGAAACTAAAATATGAACAGGTATCTTCTGTGTCAGGAATTAATTTTGAATAAGTTGATCTAGATAATGACTGTATTCCTCCCATAACTAAACCAACAAGACCCGCAACAATATAAAATTCAAAAGAATATTTAATAAAGTAGGCACCAATACAAATCAAAAACCAAATTATATTAAAAATAATAAGTGTTTTAATATTACCAATTCTATTAGAAAGAAATGCTCCTCCAGCAGAACCAGCTATTGCTATTAACTGGATAATCAACATACTAAGAATTAATCCAAAGAGCTTTTCTCCTTCTCCCCAAATTATTTCTTGATCACCAAAATATGTTGCAATTAAAATAATAGTTTGGACAGCTGTATAATAAGTAAAAAGAGCTATTAAAAACTTTTTGATTGATTTTTCATTTTTCATCAATTTCCAAACAGTAATTAATTTGTTGAAACCTGAGAAAAAAATTGATTTTTTAAATAGTTCTTTCTTATTTACTTTATTTTTTAATGACGGTAGATAATAAAAAGTATATTGACTGAACAAAATCCACCAGAAACCAACAGTTAAAAATGAGACCTTCATAGCTTCAACACTTCCTTGATCAGAATCTTCAAAACCAAAAGAAGCTGGAAAATTTATCATTAATAAATTAACTAATAGAAGAAATACACTTCCAACGTATCCGTAAGAATACCCTAATGCACTTGCATTATCTTGTTCCGAGGGGGAAGCAATATCAGGTAAATATGAATTATAGAAGACAAGACTTGCCCAAAATGAAAATAATGCTAAAAAGTAAAATGATAAACCTAAGTATATATTTTCTAAATCAAAAAAATATAAACCCATACATGAAAAACTACCTAGGTAAACAAACAATTTCATAAATGATTTTTTATTACCTAAAAAATCTGCTATCCCTGACATTAAAGGGACAAGAAAAGCTAGTAAAAGAAAGACTAACGAAGTAACATGTTGAATAAGAGCTGTGTTTTTGTAATCAAACCCTAAAATTTCAATATAATCAGAATCAACAAAAAGAGTTCCATAATAAATTGGAAAAACTGCAGTTGATATAACAAGTGGATATACTGAATTTGCCCAATCGTAAAAAGCCCATGCATTTAATACTTTTTTTGGCGTAGATTTTGAACTAAAAAACATTATATAAGGATAGTGTTATGAAAATAAAATTTAATTTTGCAATTGAAATATACAAAATGAAAGTTAGATTGTTTTTTAGAACATCGATAATATTTTTTTTATTTAGCTTTTCCTTATTTTCTCAACAACAATATGAGGTTGTAAAAAGTGATGCTGAATGGAAAAAACAACTTGATGAAATGTCTTATTTGGTTTTAAGAAAAGCTTACACGGAGAGACCTTATACTGGAAAATATGATAATTTTTATGAAGAAGGCACATATCATTGTGCAGGATGCGATGAAGCTTTATATAAATCAGACAGAAAATATAATTCATATTGTGGATGGCCAAGCTTTGATATGGAAATTGAAGGCAAATTAATATATGATGTTGATTATAAGTTAGGTTATCCAAGAACTGAAATAAAATGTAAAAAATGTGGTGGTCATTTAGGACATGTTTTTAACGATGGACCGAAAGAAACTACGGGAATTAGGCATTGTGTTAATTCAGTTGCCCTAGTCTTTAAAAAATCATGAAAAAAGACGAAGTTTTTTGGAAAAATAAGCTTGATAAATTCAGCTACAGTATTTTAAGAGAAGCAGGTACTGAAATGCCTTTTTCTGGTAAATACAATATGTTTTTTGAAGAAGGATATTATAAGTGCAAAGGGTGTGGTAATAAACTTTTTGATAGTAAATCAAAGTTTAACAGTGGATGTGGTTGGCCTAGCTTTGATAAGTGTATTGATGGTTCAATTATTTATAAAGAAGATAAGTCTCTAAGTAGAATAAGAACTGAAATATTATGTGCAGAATGTAACGGTCATTTAGGCCATGTATTTGATGATGGACCAACAGAAACAGGAGCCAGATACTGCGTTAATTCTGCAAGCTTAAATTTTAATAAAAAATAAATTATGGATAAATATGATGTAATTGTTATTGGAAGTGGCCCAGGTGGATATGTAACGGCTATTAGAGCTTCTCAACTTGGTTTTAACACTGCTATAGTTGAGAAAGAAAGTCTTGGAGGTGTTTGTTTGAATTGGGGCTGTATTCCAACTAAAGCGTTACTTAAATCTGCAGAGGTTTATAATTATTTAAAAAAATCAGAAGATTATGGGATATCTGCAGAGAATGTTTCTAGTGATTTTGATAAAGTTATAAACAGAAGTAGATCAGTTGCTGATACAATGAGTAAAGGAGTTAATTTTTTAATGAAAAAAAACAAAATTACTGTTATTAAAGGTCATGCAACAATTAATTCAGATAAAACAATAACTATTCAAGACAAAAAAGATTCTTATATAATTAGTGGTTCTCATGTTATTATAGCTACTGGTGCAAGGTCAAGAGAAATAAATAGTCTTGTTCAGAATGGAAAAAATATTATTGGATATAGAGAAGCTATGACATTAGAAAAACAACCCAAAGACTTAATTATAGTTGGTTCTGGAGCTATTGGTGTTGAATTTGCATATTTCTATAACAGTCTTGGAACTAATGTCACCTTAGTTGAATACTTGCCTAAAATTGCACCATTAGAAGATGATGATATTTCTAAAGAGTTGCAAAAAATACTAAAAAAACAAGGTGTCAAAATAATGACATCCTCAGAATTGATTGAATCAGAAGCTACTAAAGATAAAGTTGATGTTAAAATTAAAGATCCTAATGGTGAAATAATTAATATGACAGCTGATGTAGTATTAAGTGCTGTTGGAATTAAATCAAATATTGAAGGTTTAGGATTAGAAAACCTGGAAATTAAAACAGAAAAAGATAAAATTCTAGTTGATGATTTTTATAAAACAAATGTTGATGGATTTTATGCAATCGGAGATGTTGTAAAAGGTCCAGCACTAGCGCATGTTGCTTCAGCTGAGGGAATCACATGCATTGAAAAAATTAAAGGAATGAGTGTAAACCCACTTGATTATGGAAATATTCCAGGATGTACTTATTGTAAACCTGAAATTGCATCAGTTGGACTTACAGAAAAACAAGCAATAGAAAATGGTTTTGATATAAAAGTTGGCAAATTCCCATTTACTGCAAGTGGAAAAGCTCAATCTTCTGGAAATTCTGAAGGATTTGTAAAAGTTATATTTGACTCAAAATACGGTGAGTGGCTTGGGTGTCATATGATTGGAAGTAACGTAACCGAAATGATTTCAGAAGCAGTAGTTGGTAGAAAATTAGAAACAACTGGTCATGAGATTTTAAAAGCTGTCCATCCTCATCCGACATTAAGTGAGGCAGTCATGGAAGCAGTTGCAGATGCCTACGATGAAGTGATTCATCTGTAAAATATTTAATTAATAAAGCTATTTATTGCAAGATCATAACTCTTTAATCCAAACCCCATAATAATTCCTTTTGCATGAGGTGCAATATATGAGATATGCCTATAATCTTCTCTAGAAATTGTATTAGAGATATGAACTTCAACTAATGGAGTTTTTATGGATCTAACAGCATCAGCAATTCCAACAGATGTATGAGTATAAGCTGCAGCATTCAAAATAATACCGTCAAAATCAAATCCAATTTCTTGTATTTTATTAATTATTTCCCCTTCAATATTAGATTGAAAATAATGTAAATCAATACTTGGGAAATTTGTCTTAAGCTCATCAAAATAGGTTTCAAAACTAACATCACCATAAACATCTTTTTCTCTCAAACCAAGTAGATTTAGATTAGGACCATTTATTATTTGTATTTTCATAAATTATAGTTTTGAACTTGTAAAAATATCACTATTTGACATGAATTGGCAATCATTACTCAAAGATTTTAAAAATTTTTTAAAATTTGAAAGAAATCTTTCTGAGAATACCATTGAAAGTTATGGCCTTGATATTTTAAAATTAATTAATCACTCTAAAGAGAATAAATTATCATTAAAAGCAAATAGCATCAAAAACTCTGATATAAGAGAATTTATTTTTCAACAATCAAAACAACTAAGTTCAAAAAGTCAATCAAGGTTAATTTCATCGTTAAAAAAATTCTTTGATTACCTAATTATTGAAAAAATAATAAATGAAAATCCTGTTGATAATATAGAATATCCAAAAATAGGTTTAAGAATACCTAATACTTTAACAACATCTGAAATAGATGAAATAATTAACTTTTTAGGTAAATCAAAAAAAAATAGTGCAAGAAACACTGCAATTACTGAGGTTTTATATAGTTGTGGATTAAGAGTTTCTGAATTAATTAATATTACTATATCGGATATTTTTTTTGATGAGTTTTTGATTAAAATTTTAGGAAAAGGTAATAAAGAAAGGTTTGTACCGATGAGTAAAATGGCAAAAGAGATGATTAAAGAATATATAAATACTGAAAGATTTAATATGGTTCCAAAAAAGGGTCAGGAAGATATTCTTTTTCTAAATAACAGAGGAAAAAAACTATCAAGAATAATGATTTACACAATTTTAAATATTGCAAAGAGAGGAATAGGAAGTAAAAAGAAGATTAGTCCTCACATTTTAAGACACTCATTTGCAACTCATTTAATTGAAAATGGTGCTGATATTTCTAGTATACAGAAGATGCTTGGACACTCAAATATTATAACGACAGAGAGGTATTTACATGTAAGTAAAAAGCATTTGATAGAAACCGTTGAAAAGTTTCATCCTAAAAAAAATTAAACATTTAATTTAAACCCTTTGCCATGGATATTTTCTATGGAAATATTGGAATCTTTTTTTAGGTATTTTCTAATTTTTGTAACATAAACATCCATGCTTCTTGAAGTAAAATAATTATCATCATTCCAAATCTTAACTAAAGCTTCTTCTCTAGAGGTTAAATCATTTTGATTTTCAAGTAGCAAATTCAAAAGCTTAGATTCCTTTGGGGACAATGTAATCTCTTCTTCGTTTTTAAACTTAAGAGTTCTAAACTTTGAGTTGAAAGTAAAATCTGAAAATGTATACTTAATCTTTAAATCCTTAATTGTATTATCAATAATTTTCCTTTTGAAAATAGATTTGATTTTTAATAAAAGAACTTCCGAATCAAAAGGTTTAATGAGGTAATCATCAGCACCAATCTTAAAACCTCTTATCATATCATCCTTTAGAGATTTTGCTGTAAGAAATATTAATGGTATTTGATCATCTATCGCTCTAATTTCTTCTGCTAAAGTAAATCCATCTTTATATGGCATCATAACATCCAATATGCACATATCATAGGAATGTTTTTTAAATTTTTCTAAACCTTCAATTCCATTTCTTGCAAGAGTTGTGTTGTATGAATGAAGTCTCAGGTAATCATTTAGGATTGAACCAAAATTTTGATCATCTTCTACAAGCAATATGTTTTTCTTAATTGACATTCAAAGAAATATTAAAGGTTGTACCCTTTTCTACCTCACTAATAACAGAAATCATGCCACCATGTAGATCAATAATCTTCTTAACATAGGAAAGGCCTAATCCATGACCCTTAACATTATGAATATCACCTTTAGTTTCTCTATAAAAATTATCAAAAATTTTAGATTTTACATTTTTTGACATACCAATACCTTTATCAGTAATACTGACAACTATATTTTTATTTTTTAAATAAGTCTTAATATTTATAGAAGGACTATTCATCGAATATTTAATTGAATTTTCTAGAACATTAACAAAAACATTAACCATTTCAGATTTAGCAGCTAATATTTCAGGTAAATTATCACTATAATCTCTAACAATACTTCCATTGCTATTCTTTAAAAGAAGATCAACACTTTTTATTGATTTATCAATTACAGTATGAATATTAATTATCTCTTTATTTAAATCTATTTTTTTATTTTCAAGTTGAGAGATTTTTAATACATTCTCAACCTGAAAATTCATTCTTTTATTTTCTTCTCCAATTATATTTAAATATTTTTTAACCAATTGAGTATTATTCTTAACTTTTTCATTTTTCACAGCATTAATTGCCAAATCAATGGTTGCAATTGGAGTTTTAAACTCGTGAGTCATATTATTTATAAAATCTGTTTTCATTTCTGAAATATTCTTCTGCTTTATTGAACTAAATATGGTTACCGAAAAAGAAATAATAATAATTAATGTAAATAATACAGATAAAACAATTAAAAAAGAAATAGAAGATCTGACATAAGATGTTCTGTTAGGAAAACCCACTACAAGAGAAAAAGTAGATTCTCCTTTGTCATTTTGAAATAATGGCATTGAATACTTTTCAATATTTTCAAGGTTAGTATATCTGTCAGATCCAACTTTTGTAGCTAACTCACCGTCAAATATTCGATAATCATAGTCAAGGTCTAAATCTCTCAATTTAAACTCCCTTTGGAGTAATAATTCTATCTCAACATTATTAACTCTCTTATGAATAGGTTTTAAATTGGCTAAATCACTAAAGACTGATTCGTATTTAGCTCTATCAATTAAAGACATTTTTTCAACTCTTTGAAGTCTTTCAATTGAACTCATATTTTGCATCTCTCTGTCAAAAGCATCATCAATTATTGTTGTAGTTTTAAGACTCTTGTAATCTAATATTGATGTTGAATCTTGATTTTTTGGTTCTAACAAGCTAGTGGTAATATCATAATCCTCTTCGAGAATACCATGTGAGTATACAAAAGTTTGATTAGTGTTTTGATTTCTATTTATATATTGAAAAACTGATGTTAATTGTGATTCTTTTGGTTCACCTATGCTATCAATTAATTTTTGGTAGACAGCAATATAGTCCCTCATTTCCCTGTCCTTTATTGTTTCAGTGACTGATTTTAAAGCTTGGTTTACATTTATTGAAAATTGTCTTTCATTATTATCAATCGTGGTTTTAATCCAAAAGCTTTGAACTAAAATAATTCCGATTAACGCAACAGACATTAACAGAATAAGAGGAAAATACTTATTTTTTTTCATCAGCTAAAATTATATTTTCAATAATTTCAATTGTAATTCTTTTAGTTTCTCGCTTATCAATATTCTCAATATGATAATTTGCTAAATCTATTTTTTTTTTATAATCTATCTGAGAATTAATTCTATTTTTGACTTCTTCAAATTCTAAATTATCTCTTGACATGATTCTTTCTATTCTAATATTTTCAGGGCAAGTTATTAAAATATTATAATCATTTTTCTTAAAGTTATCATAATCAAATAGCAATGCTGATTCATAAACTGTATTACTATTAGAATTTTTCTTTAAAAAATCATTGTAGTTTTCAAAAACTTGTGGATGAACAATCTTATTAATTTTATCTAGTTTTTTATAATTTGAAAAAATAATTTCAGAAATGTATTTCGTATTTAAAATATTATCTATGTATGAAAGCTCACCAAATTCAGATATTATTGATCTCTTTATATTTTGATTTTTATTTAAAATATTCTTTGCCTCAAAATCAGAATTATAAATTTTAAAATTATAATCTTTAAAAATTGAACACACAAAGGATTTGCCTGAACCGATACCTCCAGTAATACCAATTCTCATCATTAAAATATTAAGATTTATTAGAAATAATATCAATTATTTCCTGGCTAACACCTACATTACTGAAGCCTCCATCATGAAATAGATTTTGTAAAGTAACTTTTTTTGTTAAATCTGAAAAAAGTGTAATGGTATAATCTGCACATTCGTCAGCAGATGCATTTCCTAGAGGAGACATTTTTTCAGCATAATTAATAAAACCATCAAAGCCAGTTACTCCTTTACCCGCTGTTGTAGGAGTCGGTGACTGACTAATTGTGTTAACTCTAACTTTCTTTTCCTTACCAAAAAAATATCCAAAACTTCTAGCAATTGACTCTAAATATGCTTTGTTATCAGCCATATCATTGTAGTTTGGAAATACTCTTTGAGCTGCCATATAAGAAAGAGCAACTATACTACCCCACTCGTTCATTGCATCCATTTTATATAAACTTTGTAATAATTTATGAAATGAGACTGCTGAAACATCCCAACCTTTAGTTAACCAGTCATGATTCAAATCAGTATAATGTTTGCCTTTTCTAACATTTACTGACATACCAATTGAATGTAATACAAAATCAATTTTATTATTAAAATGATTTAAGGTTTTTTCAATTAAATTTTCTAAATCTTCAACTCTAGTAGCATCAGCAGGAATGACTAATGAACTTGTTTGTTTTGCTAAATCATTAATGGTACCCATCCTCATGGCTACAGGTGCGTTAGTCAAAACAAATTCACCACCTTGCTCATTTACTTTTAAAGCAGTTTTCCATGCAATTGAGTTTTTATCTAGGGCACCGAAAATAATACCCTTTTTACCTTTTAATAAATTATTGCTCATAATTTAATTTTTTTTAAATATAATTATTTAAGAAGTTCTTCAGCTTGATTTAAAGCAGAATTAGTTATTTTTTTTCCAGATATCATACTAGCAATTTCAGAAACTCTTTCTTTATCTGAAAGTTCAACTATACTAGTAGTAGATTTTCCATTATCACTTGCTTTCACGACTTTGAAATGATAATCTCCTTTAGAAGCAACTTGAGCAAGATGAGTAATTGATAGAATCTGAATCTTATTGCTCATTTCCTTCATCAAAAATCCAATAGATTCAGCAATTTCACCACTTGTTCCAGAATCAATCTCATCAAATATGATTGTAGGTAAACTGTTCTTTTTTGCAAATACTGATTTTATAGCTAGTAATATTCTTGATTTTTCACCACCAGAAGCAATTTTTGCTAAAGGTTTCAATTCAATTGTTTTTCCTGGTGAGTATAAAACATTGAGGTTGTCAATTCCGAAACTATTTAATTTTTCTTCTTTGATAAATTCAAATCTTATCAAACATCCTTTAAGAGACAATAAAGAAAAGATTTTTTCTATTTCGTTTTGAAGACCATCAGCAGTTTTCAATCTATTACTATATATTTGATTAGCTTCTTTAGTTAAGTCCTTTTCGATATTTAATATTTCTAAATTAAGTTTATCAATTTCACTGTCAATATAATCAGTACTCTCTACTTTATCATTTAATTTATTTTTAACCTCAATTAATTGACTTATCGAGTTGACATTATGTTTGTTTTCTAATTCCTGAATTTTAAAAAGTCTAGACTGAATTGTATCAAATTTTTCAGAGTCAAATGTTAGTTGTTCAGAATGCGAAGAAATAGATTCAATAATGTCTGTAGTTTCTATAAAGACTTTTTCAAATCTTGAATCAATATCTTTAAATTGAGAAGAAAAATCAGATATTTTTTTTAAAATATTAAGAATTGAAGTTAATCTCTCGATTAAATTATTATTTTGACCACCAATTAAGATATTTAATTCATCAAAACTTGATTGAATTGGAAGAGCATAGTGGAATTACTATCAATAAATATCAAGATACAGATAATAACTTTCAATTTTGTAAGGATGTAATTAATCAAAAGGATGAAAGTAAATACATTTCGAATAATTTCAGTTCGTCAGGAAAAGTTATTAGAAATGATATTCAGGTTAAAGTAGAGGGAGAACATTGTCACACAGAACTTAATGGTATTTTTTCTCCTTCCAATA
>Ga0208127_1001569_pt1 | contig 11326 bp, 7 predicted proteins | sample ETNtaG_6_FD_185751 | JGI IMG/M metagenome (GOLD analysis project Ga0208127, IMG submission 185751) | Marine microbial and viral communities from oxygen minimum zone, Eastern Pacific Ocean - ETNP201306SV45 (SPAdes) (version 2) | ecosystem: Environmental > Aquatic > Marine > Oceanic ...
AACTCTTCAAATTTGGAATTTTATCTCAGAGAAGTTTGTTACTGATGGAGAGACTACTTGTATTTTTTTTAATTCTAGAGATGATAGACCTGTTAGAACTAGGCAAATGATTGAATTAACTTTTGAAAAAATAAAACCAGATTATTTTTTCATTCGCGGTGATAAAGTACAAAAGATAATTGACACTTTTGAGAAGAATTTATCAAAAACCAGTGTTGAGATTATTGGTTTAGAACAACCATTGGAAGACGTTATATCAAGTTTGAAAAATTTGCCTAATAATTCCTTGGTCTATGCTATAGGAAACCAAGTTGGTGCTGGCCAAGAGATCTTAGAAAATATTGCGAGGCTAAAGAATAATGGCTGAAGTAACAATAGGGCTTGGAATCATTTTGAGTCTTGTATTATCTGAAACTCTGGGGGTTACTGCAGGTGGAATTATTGTGCCAGGCTATATTGCCTTGTATTTGCATCAACCTTTTCAGGTTGTTGTTACATTATTAGTAGCTATTATTGTTTGGGCAATTATTCAAATGTTAGGGAAAAAAGTGTTTCTCTATGGGAAACGTAGAATAGTTTTGGCTTTAGTTCTGGGATTCTTTTTTGGGTTTTTATCTAGAAACTTTATCCTTTTTAACCAAGATATGGTTTCGATTGCAGTTATTGGCAATATTATACCTGGTTTAATAGCGAATTGGATGGATAGACAAGGGGTTATCAGAACTACTTCCGTTGTAATTCTAACTGCTGTAATGGTAAAGCTTATGATTATTATACTCTTTGGTGGGGATCTGTTTGAACAACTATAAAAAGAAACCATTTATTCCTGCAATTCAAAAAACATCTACTCTTGTTTTGTTATCAGCTTTAGCTCTTTTATGTTTTATTGTAGCTGTAAATTTTAAAATTATAGAAAAATCATCATCTTTCGATCAAAAAGTAGTTGCTGCGACATTAATGTCGGAAGCAATGCAATTATTGAAAAATTATCGAATGGAGGAAGGTGTTTTTGTTGATATTGAAAACGATCCAAATGAAACAGGTATGGTAGGAAGTCCTTTCAGTTTAATCACAACTGATGAGGGTGATCTAGACTCAAAATTGACTACCTTAGATCCTAATTTTTCAGCGGTAGTTGTTGATCTTATGAGCCAACTAAACCTTCAAAAAAACGACACAGTTGCAGTATTAATGACTGGATCTATGCCAGGAGCTAATTTAGCAGTATTATCGGCATGCCAAGCAATGGGTATTACACCCATTACTATATCAAGCTTAGGTGCTTCTCAATGGGGTGCAAATCAGATTGATTTTACTTGGTTAGATATGGAGTCTATATTAATTAAAAACGGGTTGTATTCTTCACAAAGTGTAGCAGCCTCTATTGGAGGACGCAATGATATGGGCCGTTTACTTTCTCCTTCTGGAAGGAAAATAATAACTGATAATATTTCTTTTCACAACATTCCATTAATTAAGAATAATAGATTAGCTGAGAATATTAAAACAAGGATGAAATATTACTCACAACTTTTACCGATTAGTCGTTATAAAGCTGTAATTAATGTTGGAGGAGGGGTAGCGAGTTTAGGCACAAGTTTTAATTCAAAGTTAATACCACCAGGTATTGTGAAAAGATCGGATCTAGCAAACATTAACCGTCCAGGAGGTATTGAGGGTGTCTTTTCAAAATTCATAAATTCAGGAGTGCCAGGACTTCATATTTTAAATATAAGGCCTCTCACAGAACAGTTTAAAATACCATTTGCTCCTATCCCCATTCCTAAAATTGGAACTGGAAGTTTGTATGCTATAGAGCGTTATAGTCTTATTTTAGCTACATTATGTCTGCTTGTTGTTTCAGGAAGTGTGTTGATTGTGGGTGTCCAAAGTAAAAGAAATATTAAACAACATTTAATGCAACATGAACCAGATAGCTTACTTTAAATTTTTTATATTTTCGTTATTGCTTCTTGCCTTCCCGCTAGAGGCGAAACTGTTAAAACCATCACAAGATGGTGAAAAAAAAGAAATTTTGATCATAAATGGGAAAAGAAGACTGTACTATCCAGTGCAAGCTGAAGGTATACATTATTCTGTAAATGGCCCTACAAGGTTAGAATTCATTTCAAGGTACCCAGTATTAAAGAAAAAAAATAAAAGCAATCCGTATAGCTATCGAATTATTGTAGATGATCAGGATACAATCATTGTTAATCACAAATATAAAGTCCAAAAATCAATTAAATCAGTTCAACACCCAAAGCATAAGTATACATATTCTGGTAATTATTTTATTAACCTTAGTTCTGGGAAACATAAGGTCGTTATTCTTCCGGAGAAAAAACTTAAATATCCTGTACTTATGAGAGTGTTGTCAAAAGAATTTGGATCGGTAACAAAGGAAAAGAAAATTTTACAGCCAATGGTTCATCAAAATTCTTTAAAACTACAAGTTGGAGAGGATTTAGTATCTTATTTTGAATGTACATCTAAATATCCACTAAAAATTGAAGCGAATGGGAAAAAGACTCTTCGCATCATGAGTAGACTTCAATTTTCTGACTCCATGGGTCAGGAAGAATCATATCGAATCAAAGTAAAAGAAAAAAATAAAATTATTGGAACATATTATTTTAATACGGAAAGATCGTCAAATACACAAATTTTAAAGCGAATGAATAAGGTGCCTGGAAAATGGAGAACTTGTGAAATAAATGTTCCAAAAGGTAGGCATCAATATTCCATTGAAATTCCAGATAGGGATAAAGCTGTACTTACACGTTTTATACTTTACTAATGACATTAAATAAAAACATATATATTCCTGTTATTATGTTCGCATTGTTAAATGCTAATACTCCTTGGGATTATACTTTGAGCCTGGGAAGTGGATACGATAGTAATGTGATGCGATTTTCTGCTGAAGAGATTGATAATGCTGGTCAAAGGCCAGAAATATTAGGAAGCTCATCTCATTTTGATAGTTTTGTAAATAAAATTGGTTTATCATTGAAAAAAGATTTATGGATTTTAAGGAATAAGAATGTTTCAGTAGGTTCAAAGTTTTCTATTTCAAGTTATGCGAATACTCCTGAGAAGAGATACTGGTCAGGGAACTTAAACCTTGTATATAAGTGGGGTGCGTATAAAAATGTAAAATATTCTATAAATCACCTAGATAAATTTTATTTAAGACATTACATAAATAAAGATATTAGCAATAGCATGCTGGAAGCGTGTTATTTTTCAGATCGAGATCAATCTGTTGCTCTAAGTCATAGATTTACGAAGTATTCTTGGGGAACAATAGGGGTCGGTTTTCTTCAAAGGTACTACACAAAACCCTTTACAGAATTTGACTTGGATATTATTTATTATAAGGCAAGGCTTAATTTCAAATTAAAACGATTTGGAACTCTTGGTTTTCAAGTAAATCAAGGGAGGGCAGAAAATGAATCGCATTTGGGAACTAGGAGGCCTAGTAGCTTTGATAGGTCGTATGATACTCAAGAATTTTTTATACCATTAACCATAAAATATGGATTGCCTTTTATTCAATCTTTTGGCTTAGCATATAGATCAGAAAAAAGAGTATATGATGCTGAGGATCCAAATGATGTATTGCATGCCGGCCGTAGTCATAATGATAAAAAATTCAGTTTGTGGTTTCGCAAAAATATTGGCGAAGATGTTTCGATTAAAATATCAAGCAGGCTTCGATCAAGAGAGACTGACTCAGGATACGATTGGGTTAGCGATTTGAAAAGTTTTAATCAACTACAATTTTGGATTAACATAGAATGGGATTTGGTTTATGATCAATATTAAAAAAATAAGTATAGTAATTCTTCTTTTTCTGCAAAGTTGCATGGAACCGGATACGGAGAAACTATGGGGTATTTCTATTGAAAATATTTTTGAAACAAAAGGTTTTGCTCGATCTGTAATAGTTGAGGGATCCAGAGCTTATGTTGCTGCTGGGCAATCAGGAACTCAAATATGGGATCTTGAAGAAAACACACTTTTAAAGGATTTTACTGGTTATGAAGAGGGTGGAACTTTTTTGGAGTTCCAAGACCTTGCTCTGATAGGCCGTGATCCAGTCAATAGTTTATTATTCCTATCAGAATCAAATCAGGATGTTAAAATTTTTCACTTGGATGAAACAGATAGTCTTATTTATCGAAACACAATTATGAGTGCTCGCACAAAAGATTTTGTTTCATTTCCATCCAGCCTGGATCAGTTTGTAATGTATTCTGCAGATAATGATGATGGCCTGAAATGGCATTTTTATAATCTAGATAGCACTAGCTCATTTGGAATAGAGTTCATAGAATGGACTCCTTACGGAGGATCAGAAATTTACACACCTGGAAAACCACTAGGTATTGACTCAGATGGAGAAAGTTTGATAGTGATGGCTGTAGATCAATTAGGAGTTGAATTGTTATCAATTGATTCTTTGGGTGCAGATCCAGTCTTAATTGGAAGAGTAGATACTCAAGGAAATGCTGAAAAGGTTACGCTTACCTCCTCGGGTGTTTTTGTTGCTTGTGATAATGCGGGTGCTGCCTACATACCCATAGAAAACTTTGGAACTGCAAATCCAGCTAATTCATTTGGCACGGATTTCACAGTAGATCATATAGCTGTTCATAACAATATTGCAGCTCTTTCGATAGGATCCCGTGGTCTTGCTTTGTATGATATATCAGATCCTGAAAACCCAATTGAAAAAGGTGTTTTTCCAATAGGTTATACTTATATGTCTGCCTTTTGGGAAGGTAAATTATTGGTATGTTCAAGAGAAGGTTTACAATTAATTACCATTGCTCAATAAATAAAATTTTTTATAAAGGGAAAAAATGAATATCAAATTATTAATTGTTTTGTGTTTTTCAACGCAAATTTATGCATCTGGATTTAATGATAATGATGGTGCACCAATTCGACAAGGAGTACACATTGAGTGGTATCGTACTATTGCTCCTGGATACAGTGGAGAGGGAATTTTCGTGTGGTCGGATACCAGATATGGAATGCGAAACATATTTGCACATAAGATCGATCAAGACGGCAACTTATTATGGGGAGAGGAAGGAACTGTTGTTACTGATTTACCAGGAAGGCAGGAAGATCCCGTTGCTATTACGGATGGGGCAGGTGGAGCCTTTATTGCCTGGGTTGATTATAGATTTGATGCACAGGGAGATATCTTTTTTCAGCATATTGATAATACCGGAGAAATATTATTGGACTCAAATGGAGTTGCCCTTGCTCAGGTAGAAGGAAAACAGATTACAATCAATATGTGCACAGATAGTTTAGGGGGAGTATTTATTACATGGCAAGATAAGCGAAGTGGAGTAGATGATGACATATACGGAACTCATGTTTCATCTGATCATGTAATTGTTGCGCCAGGAAACGGCGTTCCAATTGTAACAGAAGGCGGGAACCAGAATGCAAAGACGATTGAATATGCTGGTAGTAATCAAGCCTTTATTGCCTGGGCAGATTTTAGGGAAGGGGCAAATGCTGACATATATGGTCAACGGTTAAATATGGACATGACAGGCACATTTCAAGATAATGGATTTCCTATTGCTGCTACAAATGAACAAGAATTAAAACCTAGAGCTACATATATTAACAATAATACATCTTTTTTAGCGTGGAAGAGAGGAGATGAAAATTCTAAGGTTCTTTACCAGTTTATAAATCAGGATGGTATGGTTTTTTCTGATCCTAAACCAATTTCCAATAATTTAGCTCTTCAGACTGCTCCAAGGGTTAAAAGAAATAGTCTTGGAGAGGTTTTTGTAAACTGGAAAGATTTAAGAGATGATCCGATTGATGGAGATCAGTATTTTCAAAAAATAAATGTCTCAGGAGATCAACAATGGGGTGATGGAATTAGATTGGACCCAGTAAGTGATGTTGACTTTAGTGCAAGGTTTACTGCAAACACACAGGGTGGTGTAAGTGTGGTTTGGGAGAGAGGAACTTTCCCTGATGTTGATATTTTTTTTCAAAATATTACTTCTGAAGGTACCTATAGTTTAGCTAACCCATATGCTATCTCTGAGAATGAGGGTTATCAATTTTCTCCAATTCTGAGTGGTAATGAACAAGATGGAATTTTTGCTATTTATGCTGATCAGGGATCAGGAAGTATAGATCTGGTGGTTCAGAAGTTTAATTCAAATTTTGAACCTGAATGGGGTGAAACAGGTTTGGTTGCCATGGCTGGATTGGATGGAGATGTAAATTATACCAAAACCTACCGATTAGGAGACCAAAGTTTACTTCATGTGTGGGAAGATAACAGGGCTTCAAAGAAAATATATGGTAATAAACTCATCAATTTGAATCCGTCTTATTCAAATGGAATAAAAATTTCATTTGGTGATAATTCCTCTTCTGAAACTGACTTTTCCTTGCCGGTTTTCCTCAATGCTTCTAGTGGAATGTATACAGCTACATTTGATGGGTCGTCTTCTCCAAAGTTTATTCGTATCAATCGTTTGAATGAAGATCTAACCAATGCATGGGACCCATCTGGGGTTGCACTGAATGCAGTTTTTGATATGAGAAGTGCAATGTTAGTTGAAACATCAGACGGTGTTGGTTGTATGTGGTCAGAAAGTAGAGGCTTCAATTATGATATTTATTATCAAAAATTAGATGTAAATGGAAACTTCACATTAGATGATAGTGGAGTAGAACTTGTGAGTTCTAATGCGGATGATTATATGATGTCTGTAGTTCCTACTCCCGATGGAAAATTCATGATCTTTTGGATGGAAGATGCATGGCCTGCTTCATCTTTGAAGTTTACTAAAATTGATTCGGAAGGCAACATAGAAATCGGTTGGAACCCAAATGGAAATAGTTTAAGTAATCCGTCATTTGACTCAAGAAACCTTACAGTTAAATCCGTTGCTGATGAGAGTGGAGTGCTTGCTATATGGACTCAAGATGGAAACTTTTCAGATATTTATGCACAAATGATAAGTTGGGATGGAGAAGCTCTTTGGAATGAGGGGGGAATAGCCGTTTCGGAGGCTGATAACGATCAGGTTAACTTTTCTTTTGAGTTCAATGAATCTAAAACCCATGCGTTGGTTACTTGGGAAGATTATAGAAATGGGACAGATTTTGAAATTTTTGGAGAAGTAATAGATTTAGAATCTGGTTCTTCAAACAATCAAGATATTCAATTCTCTAATGATACTACGAATCAATACAACCCAACAATGGCGCTTGTACAAAATAATGAGTTTTTGGTTATTTGGGAGGATGAAAGAGGGTACTATAATGCTGATCCACTTTTGATAAATGGAGTAGATTTATACGGAAGCGGTTATATTATTGGACAGGGAATGACAACAAATGAAAACGGAATTCCAATTTGTATTGCCTACCATAAACAACAAAGTGTGAATATAACTAAGCATGTTGGAGAAGAGTACTTTCTAGATTGGGTTGATTATAGAAGCTCTGGTAAAGAAGATCTAGCAAATTACTATGGAAAAACTTTAATGAAAGCTACTCTGCTTTCCTCTCAAGCAAACTGTAGTGATTGTACAGTTCCTAAGCGGTTTAATTTGGAATCAGCGTATCCAAATCCCTTTAATGGGCAAATATATTTTGATTTCAATATACCGGAAAAACAGTCTGTTACATTTACAATATATGATTTGTCAGGTAGGAAGGTATATGAAAGGTTAATTCTTCCTAGCTTTGGAGGAAAACAAAGAGTACTCTGGGATGGATCTGATGACAGTGGCAATCTGGCTTCCAGTGGGGTCTATCTTTATAAATTTACATCAAATAAAACAATAGCTAAGGGTAAGATAACTTACTTAAAGTAGAATATGAAGATTATAGTTAGTTATTTTCTTTTCACTGTTCTCGTTGCACAGTCACTAGATGATCGTTATCACTCTGTGGAGGAAATATATGGAGTTTTAGACTCTTTAGATCAAATCGAAGAGATTAGTGATTACTTTCATCTAGACACTATCGGTTTTTCCACTCAAGAAAACATTCCAATACTTGCAGTAAGGATCTCTGATAATGCACATATGAAAGAAGATGAGCCTAGAGTTCTTTTTATTGGTCAAGTACACGCAGAAGAAATACTGGGTGTTGAAATTGTTATGGATTTGATTGACGATTTGTTATTTCCTGATCCAAGTATATTATCTCACATGAATATTCTTAAACAATATCTTGATATTTGGTTAATTCCTACTGCAAATCCTGAGGGTCTAAATGTTGTTCATGAAGAATTAGACTTTAGCTATAGAAAAAACAAAAGAGATTTATCACCAGAGGGTCCTTTTCCCAATAATGCATTTGATTATGATCCCTCTATTGGTAATGATATTGATGGCGTGGATTTAAATAGGAATTTTAGTTTCAATTGGGCCTTTGGAGATACCTTCTTAGAGCCAGATAATTCTGACTATGCCTCCCACTATGACTATTATAAAGGTGAAGAACCATTTTCCGAATCGGAGGCTAGGGCAATTAGGGATCTTGCACTTGAAAATGATTTTGTTTTTTCCATTGTATGGCATAGCTCTCGTTCAGGTAACCTATCTGAAAAAGTATTTACATCATGGAAATGGGAAGAAGTAAAAGAGTCTCCTGATTTGGAAATCATGAAATCTATTGCTGATTATTTTGCTGGAAATATTAGTACTGAAGATGGGACCAGTACCTATCTTTCTGTTTTTAGTGGTTCTAGGAATGGAAAGTTGCATGATTGGTTCTATAGGGAGACAGGGTGTATACAATATTTAGTGGAGTGCGGAACTTCAAATCTCCAACCAGACAGTACATTAATTGAAAATACGATTGATAGAAATAAGCCAGCAATGGTATATCTAATGGATAGGGCTATTGGCTATTATGCAGATGCAGCGCAAATTACGGGTAGAGTTTTTGACGCTACCACAAATCAACCTCTGGAAGATGTAATTGTAGAAGTGGAAGAGCACACTGGCTCAATCCTTAAACCTAGGTTAACCAATGAATTTGGACGATTTAGAAGGATATTAGATGTAGGGTCTTATAACTTTTCTTTCAGAGCAGAAGGATACGAAAAGCAGAATATACTTCTTGTTGCAAATAATAGTGGTATAACTGAACAAAATATTTATTTAAATCCTTCAATTAGTCATCAAGTTAATATGCGACTTTTGCATGATGATTTTGCAGTCTATACTATTAGTGGATTGATTTCAAATGAATATGGTATGACTGAAATTGAGATTTCTTCAGGTGATAACTATTTTAATCTTAAGGAAGGAACCTATCAAATAGAATTTGTTATGGATGGTAGTCATGTTCCTTGGGAAAAGATCGTTTTTATCAATTCAGATAAAGAGTTCAATGTTATTTATGAATCATCATCGCCTATTTTAGTCAATAATGAATCTATTTTAGATAATAGTGTTGGTCCATGGTGCATTGAAAACGAAAATATGTTGAAAACTCAGAGCAATACATATTACTCAAATGGAGATGCCCCCCAAAGTGTGCAGTGGATTGAATCTGACCTGATAGATGTAAGCGGGACAAATCGTTTGGTTTTATCTGTATCCCATAGATATGAAACAGAGTGGGACTACGATCCCATTTCAATTTCATTTTTAGATATCAATGATAGTTTGCTTGCTTCCAAATCATGGACGGGAGATAATTGGGATTCCATACAACAAGATTTTCTTACTGCTGAAACAGATAGTGTCTTTAATTATGTAAAGTTATTGTTAGAATTTTCCAAAGATGAGACCGTTAATTACAGGGGATGGGAAATAGAATCACTGGAGTTGTTTACAGTGTATGACAATTATTTAGGCATCGAAGAAAATAATAGTAAAAATATGCCTAAAATTCCTCTTAAAATTCATTCCTTATTCCCAAATCCATCCTACGGAAAATTTCAGTTGGGGTTATCAAATTTTACTGGAGGTGAGGCAGTAGTTACTGTTTTTAATTTATTAGGGCAAAATATACTATCAAAAAGCTTTTCTGATTTAAGACCGGGGAGTCACCAAATTCGTTTAGATTTAAATGATCTAAATGGTTTACCTCTAGGATCAGGTGTTTATTTTATTCAATTCGAATCTCTTAAAGAACAGGCAATAAAAAAATGTATTATATTAAAAAATTAGTTCTCACAATTTTAGCAGTAAATATTTTGTTCGGAACAAATCTATCTTTTCGTGGGAATACTAAGGATCAGATAATAGCACAAAAGATACCTTTAGCTTTCTCAAATATGATTTTGAATCAGTACGATATTTTAGATTCTCAAATTAACCCTCAGAGAGGTAGTTATTTAATTATAGCTCCGGATGGTGTTACTACATATCTAGATGATTTTATTTCTTTTAAAAAATCGCAAGGATTTGATGTGTATCTACGGTCTTTGTCAGAATCTGGATCAAATGCTACTGAAATAAAAAATACTATATCCAATATTTTAGATACGGATCCAATGTTGGAATACGTTTTGCTTATTGGTGACGTAGATGGGTTTGCAGAGTTTCCTTCATTCTATTATGGTCCAGAGAATGATGTTACTGATCAACAGTACACTCATCTTTTAGGGAATGATGTTATCCCTGATGTATTTATAGGCAGACTCTCCATTGATTCTCTCTCTGAATTGGCTGTAATTATGTCCAAAACAATACAATATGCTAGAGATCCTCTTGCATATGATCAAAATTGGTTAGGACGTGGTCTAATTACTGCAGGAAATTATGCAAATACATATCCAATCCCGATAACTCCTAAATGGACATCCTATTGGCTTAGAGATGAATTGTTAGAGTATGGCTATAATGAGATCGATACTGTGTTTTACCCACCTTTACAACAAGGTGCTCCCTATATCATTCCAATTATAGATGAAGGAGTTGGGATTGTGAATTATAGAGGGTGGGGAGATGCAAATGGTTGGCATTATCCTGAATTCCATGTTGACGATGTGAATGATTTGAATAATGGTTGGTTGACTCCAGTATTCTTTAGCTATGTTTGTAATTCAAATGATTTTGCTAACAATGTAGATCCTTGCCTTGCTGAGGCAGTGATTCGTGGAGGGACACCTTCTGTGCCGAAAGGAGGTGTTGCCTTTATTGGTCCTTCTGATTTACACACAAGCACTAAATACAACAATGTTATTAATGCTTATATGTATGATGCCATGCTTAATCATGATGTAGTCGAGTTGGGTCCTGCCATGCAGGCTGGGCAGGCAGGGTTAGTAAAAGAGTTTCCTGCTCAAAGTGGTCCA
>Ga0208127_1001570_pt1 | contig 11323 bp, 10 predicted proteins | sample ETNtaG_6_FD_185751 | JGI IMG/M metagenome (GOLD analysis project Ga0208127, IMG submission 185751) | Marine microbial and viral communities from oxygen minimum zone, Eastern Pacific Ocean - ETNP201306SV45 (SPAdes) (version 2) | ecosystem: Environmental > Aquatic > Marine > Oceanic ...
TATTTTACTTGCGTAAAATTCTGGGATGACGGGGGTAGGTTTCGTTATTATGAGCAAAGCGTAAATCTCCATCACGTATTACCCCAGCCTCCACCACATATTGTCTCGTTGTTCCACGACGTGTCACCCCGGATCTTTACCACATGCCAAACCCCGACCCCGCCACACGTCATCCCGGACGAAGATCTGGGATCTATTCCAAATTCAGGCAAGGATGACGGAAAGAGGGGGGATGATCTGGAATAATAATTATCTCAAAGATGAGATTTTTGCTGCGTAGTTTTCTTTTCCTTCAGAGAAAATATAAGATCCTGAAACTAGGATGTTAGCTCCTGCTTCTTTTACTAAAGTAGAGGTTTCTTTATTTATTCCTCCATCTACTTCTATATCGATATTAAAGCCGCTTTTTTTTATTTTTTCTTTAATGATAGAAATTTTTTCTAATTGAGAATTTATAAATTTTTGTCCTCCAAAACCAGGGTTTACAGTCATTACTAGAACCATGTCTATTTTATCTAAAATATAATCTAAAATATCAGGAGAAGTAGAAGGAACTATGCTAACTCCTGCTTTTTTATTTAGATTTTTTATAAGAGAAATAGATCTATCTAAATGAGTAGATGCTTCAGCATGAATGGTAATAATGTCGCTTCCTGATTCTGCAAATTTAGGGATAAATAAATCAGGATTATTGATCATTAAATGAACATCAAATATTTTGTTACTATATGTTCTAAGAGTTTTTACTACATCTGGACCAATTGTGATGTTAGGAACAAAGTTACCATCCATCACATCAATATGTATGTAATCAGCGCCCGCTTTATCAATATTAGAAACTTCTTCTCCTAAAATAGAGAAATCAGCAGATAAAATAGAAGGAGAAATCTTTACAGTGGTTGACATTTAAAAAAAATTAATCAAATTAACATCGAAAGCAAACCCAGCCGGGAAAGCTTACTTATAGCAGATATTAATTAATTTGTAAATGTAGTATAAGAGGAAACAAATGTCATTCATCAATCAAGCAATAGCACAAGCACCAAACGCAGCACAAGTAGCTCCTTCTCCAATAGCAGGGTTTTTACCAATTATTATTATATTTGTGATATTTTATTTCTTATTAATTAGACCTCAGCAAAAGAAAGTAAAAGCTCATCAAGAGATGATCAATGCAGTTAAAAAAGGAGATGTAGTAATCACTTCAGGAGGAGTTTTAGGAAAAATAGAAAAAGTTCTAGAAGAAGATTTATTGCAAGTTAAAATAGCAGAAAATGTAACAATTCAAATTCTTAAATCTACTATAGCAAATGTAACAACTAAAAAATTTGCTCCAGTAAAAACAGAAGTAAAAAAGACAACAACAGCAAAGAAAACAACAACTAAGAAAGCAAAGAAATAAATTATGCTTTATGTTCCAAAATGGAAGATATTCTTTTCTGTAGCTGTATGTTTGCTGGCTATAATCACGGTAATTCCTAACTTTAACAGTAATTCAGGTAAAAATAAGATAAATCTAGGATTAGATCTTAGAGGAGGTGCCTATTTATTGTTAGAAATAGATCATCAGACATATTTCCAAGATAAAATGGAAATATTAAAAAATGAGATAAGAACGCAGCTCAGATCCTCGCAAGTAAATTATATGAATATGAGGATAGATGGAGATCAAATTAAATTATCTTTAGCTGAAACAGAAGAAAAACTCCAAAATATCTTAACTAGTTTAAGAGAAGATATAAATATAAAAGAAGATGAAGAAAATATTTCAATTTCATATACAGATTTATTTATTCGAGATCAGAAAACAAAATTATTAGAACAATCATTAGAAATAGTTAGAAGGAGAATAGATGAAACAGGAACAAAAGAATTATTAATTCAGCCTCAAGGGTTAGACAGAATAATATTACAAGTTCCGGGAATAAAAAATCCAGAAAGACTAAAATCAATATTAGGAAAAACAGCAAAGATGTCTTTCCATATGCTGCATCCAGAAAAACCAATAGTTGAAGATATATTCTATGTTCCTTCTGGATATAAAATTCTTCTTTCAGATGAAGATCTTGAAGATAGTGCATATTATTTAGTAAATGAAACTCCAGAAATTACAGGAGAATCCTTAAGTGATGCGCAAGCAACAATTATACAGGGAAAATCACAAGTAAATTTTAAATTTGATAACTTTGGTGCAAGAAAATTTGCTGAAATAACCAGTAATAATGTAGGAAAAAGGTTAGCAATAATTTTGGATGATAAAGTAATTAGCGCTCCGGTAATAAGAGAGCCAATTTTAGCCGGCCAGGGAGTAATTTCTGGAGATTATACTATTCAAACTGCTAGTGATTTAGCTCTATTATTGAGAGCTGGATCTTTGCCTGCACCACTAAATATTATAGAAGAAAGAACAGTAGGGCCTACATTAGGAACTGATTCGATATCGGCAGGAAAAAAGGCGGTAGCGATAGGATTTGTATTAGTATTATTATTGATGGCTATCATATATAAAAGATTAGGGATGTTTGCTATTGTTTCTTTAATGATGAATATAGTTTTTATTTTCTCGATATTAACCACATTAGGAGCAACTTTAACTTTGCCTGGAATAGCAGGGATAGTTTTAACTATAGGAATGGCAGTAGATACAAATGTATTAATATTTGAAAGAATAAGAGAAGAATCTAAAACAGGAAAATCTATTTATGCAGTAATAGATCAAGGTTTTTCACAAGCATTTAAAACAATCATAGATTCTAATACAACAACATTACTGGTTGCAATAATATTATTTTACTTTGGATCAGGTCCAGTAAAAGGATTTGCGGTAACTTTAAGTGCTGGAATTTTAGCTTCTATGTTTTCTGCAATATTCCTAACAAAAATCTTTATCTATTCCTGGGTAAAATTATATAAGCCTAAGGAGATAGTTATTTAAAGAAAAACACTCTTCAAATGAGATCCCTGATATTTTTTTATAAAAAATTCTGGGATGACGGCATGTGGAAACAAAATTCCGAGATGACGTGGTGGAAGGAGGCTACAGTGCTCGTCCCACTCATTCGGCTAATAGACAAAGATATGTTTCCTTATACGTAAATCTCTAGAAATAAGAATCAATAATGCCAGATGTAAATACAAAAAAAATTATTGGCCAGAGCCGTAATATTGTTTGTAATAATCGGAATAATCGTTTCCTCCTGTTGAATAATATGTACTGGAAGGGTTAGAAGCAGGGGGTCTTGTGTTGTAGTTGTTATATTGCCTTCTTGGAGCATTTCTTATAGGAGTCTTCATTGAAGGGGAAGTAGGAAGCATACTTCTGCTAGGAACTGGTCTTTCACAATGTTTATCAATCATATAATCTTTGATAAGCTCTATTTCTTTATTTATATTGCTGTCTTCTTTAGACATTTTATACACTTCCAGAATAGCAGGAATGATAAACATATATCTTAGTCTAAAACGATCATTTTTATGAACTAATTGTTTTCTTCTTTCTAGTTCCATAAGGCGGCTAGAGAGTTGGTCGCAGCTAGCATTATAAGATTGTAAACTATAGTTCTGGTTATAATTTTTGTCATAATAATTATGGCAACCAGAAAGAGAAACTAACAATATAATACAAAAAAACTTGGTAATAATTCTCATATTAATAAATATTTATAAGTAATGTAGAGCATTGTAGCATAAAATGTACTCAAGATCAATTTTAGCTCCAGTTGATTGCAATCAAGGTTCAAAAAAATTAAAAAACAAGAGGAATTTAAGAAGATAAAAGATAATACCAAGATTCCTCTTTAAATAAATCTCTTTTTAAAGAGGAATCTTGAGATTAGAATTTATCCAATTAGAAAACTCATCAGAAACATTAACATTATCTAAATAAATAATTGCAGGAATGTCATAAGGGTGTAACTCAGAAATCAGATCCCTACATTTAGAACTTAAAGAAGGAACGGTTTTTATAATTAAAACCACTTCATTATCTTCTTTAATAACTCCTTCAGAAAGATATAAAGAAGAAATATTAGGAATAATATTTGCGCAGGCTGCTAATTTATTATCAAGTAGTGATCTAGCAATAGTTTTTGCGGTTTCACAGCTGTCACAAGTAACATAAAAGAGAGAAAAATTTTTTGTATTTACATTTGGCATTATTGATTCTTATTTCTAGAGATTTACGTATAAGGAAACATATCTTTATCTATTAGCCAATGAGTGGGGCGAGTGCTCACACCACGTCATCTCGGAATTTTGTGTGAGCAAAATATCCGGGATCTTGTCTAGACACTGTGTCTAATCATTTGTACTCATAATATATTCTTTCACAATATTAATAAAATCTTTTGAAATATTATCTCCTCGTAACGTTTGAGTTTTTTTACCATCAATAAATACAGGTGCAGCAGGAGATTCTCCGGTTCCAGGAAGGCTAATACCAATATTAGCATGTTTGCTTTCTCCAGGTCCGTTTACAATACACCCCATAACGGCAATATTCACGTCTTTAGCTTTTGGATATTGTTTACGCCAAATTGGAATTTCTTTACTAATAAATTCTTGAATTTCTTCAGCTAGATGTTGAAAATATGTACTAGAGGTGCGGCCGCAACCAGGACAAGAAGTAACTAACGGTTTAAAAGATCTAATTCCCATAACTTGTAATATTTCTTGGCAGATATCAACTTCTTTAGTGCGAGGCTCAGATGGAGAAGGGGTTAAAGAGACTCTAATTGTATCTCCTATTCCTTCTTGTAATAAAATTGCAAGAGCGGCAGAAGAAGCAACAATAGCTTTTGATCCGATTCCTGCTTCAGTTAATCCCAGATGTAATGGATAATTAGAAGATTTAGCAAGCTCTCTATATATAGCAATTAAATCCTGCACGCTGCTTACTTTACAAGAAAGAATGATTTTATCTTTGCTCAGTCCGATCTCTTCTGCTTTTTCAGCACTTTGTAAACATGATAACACTAAAGCATCACGCAAAATTAAATTAGAAGATTTTGGGTTATTGGAATTTTTATTTTCATCCATCAGTTTAGTAGCTACTGATTGATCTAAGCTGCCCCAATTAACTCCGATTCTAACGGGCTTATCATATTTGATTGCGAGTTCTACTATTGTTTCAAATTGTTTATCTCTTTTTTCACCAAAGCCAACATTTCCTGGATTTATGCGGTATTTATCTAAGATAGATGCACATTCAGGATATGTAGATAGTAAATTATGGCCATTATAATGGAAATCTCCAACTATTGGCACAAAACAATTTTTTTTAATTAACTCTTCTTTGATATATGGAACAGCAGCGGCGGATTCTTCGTTATTTACGGTAATTCTAACAATTTCAGAGCCGCTATTTGCAAGCTCAATGATCTGATTTGCGGTTTTTTTTATGTCAGAAGTTTCTGTATTGGTCATAGATTGCACTCTGACCGGGTTATCGCTTCCAACGGCAATATTACCGATTCTCACATTATTTGTTTTCCGTCTTGTTCCAACCATTAGATTTTAGTAGAAATTTTAGTTTATTAACCTATTCTAAAGCCACTTGGCGCCTATTACAACTGATTAAAATAAAAAAATGAAATTCACATTAAGTTGGTTAAAAGAATATTTAGATACAAAAGCTGAATTACCAGAAATAGCAACATGTTTAACCCAAATAGGTTTAGAGGTAGAATCGGTAGAAGATAAAGCTTCTGAATTATCAAATTTTAATGTAGTAGAAGTCATAAATGTAGCAAAACACCCAGATGCAGATCGCCTTAATTTATGTACCGTAAAAACAAAAACAGAAGAATTTCAATTAGTATGCGGAGCAAGTAATGTTACTAAAAACATGAAGGCAGTTTTAGCTCCTTTAGGTAGTATCGTGCCAGCAAATCAGATGAAGGTTAAGAAGGTTAAGATAAGAGGTGTAGAATCAATTGGAATGCTCTGCTCTGCAAAAGAGCTATGTTTAGGAGATGATCATGAAGGAATAATCGATATAGATAAAAATACAGAAATTGGTACAAATGTGGCTGAAGCTCTTGGAATGGCGGATCCGGTGATAGAAATAGCAATCACGCCAAATAGAGGCGATTGCTTAGGGGTTTATGGTATAGCAAGAGATCTAGCAGCTGCGGGCCTTGGGGAATTAAAGCCGCATAAGGAGCTGAATTTAAAACAGGTATTTGATTCAAATATAAAGGCAAAAATTAATGAAGGGGGTTGTAAGTCATTAAATTTACTGGAGATAAAAAATGTTAAAAATATTCCTTCCCCTGATTGGTTACAAAGCAAAATCAAAGCAATAGGGATACAGCCCAAATCGGCGATAGTAGATATCACAAATTATATTTTATATTGCTATGGTCAGCCTTTACATGCTTATGATAAAAGTAAAATTAAAGGCGATGTGCTAACAGCTCAAACATTAGGTCAGGCACAAGATTTTACGGCTTTGGACGATAATCAATATAAAATTCCTCCTGAGTCACTGGTAATAGCAGATCAGGGTGAAATAGCGTCTCTTGCAGGAATAATTGGAGGAAAATCTTCAGCTTGTGATGATCAAACTACCAATATAATTTTGGAAGCAGCGAATTTTAAATCAGGTTCTATTTCATCTACTGGTAGAAAATTGCAAATAGATACAGATTCAAGATATAGATTTGAAAGAAAAATAGATCCATTATTTGCGCAAAAAGCGCTTTATTATGCTGCGTCGCTAATTCAAGAAATTTGTGGCGGAGAAATATCTAATCTAATAAAGGCAGAAACAGAAACATTTGCACCAAAAGAAGTTACATTAAGCTTACAAAAATTAAATGACATTGCAGCTGACAATATTTCAGTTTCAGAAATAGAACAAATTTTTACTAATTTAGGTTTTAACATAAAAAAATCTGATCAAGAAAATATTACAATAGAAGTTCCCTCATGGAGAAATGATGTAGCAATAGAGGCGGATTTAATAGAAGAAATATTAAGGTTAAGGGATTTTAATAAAATACCATATGTGAGTTTCCAAAATGACTTAAAAAAAGAATTTAATTATCTAGATCTTGATAAGGAGTTTGCTATCAAAAGATTGCTTGCATCTTTGGGGTTAGACGAGGTGATTACTTGGTCTTTCTATAGTTCAAATGAAACTAAATTATATAATTTTCCAGATAACCTACAAATTCAAAATCCTATAAGCAATGATTTATCGATTTTGCGTAATTCGTTAATTCCGAATTTGGTAAATATGATTTTGCAAGAGCAAAATAAAGGTAATCAAACTACCACTATATTTGAATATGGTAAGATTTTTCAAGAAGAAGGTGAAGAAATCTTGCAAGATAATGCAATATCAGCAGTAAGAATAGGGCCAAGAAACGTGAAAGAAGTAAATAATTTTGACCAAAATTATGATATATTTGATGTTAAAGAAGATGTATATTCATTATTAAAATTTTTAAATATAGAAGAATTTAAAGTAAAAATTAAGTTAGATGATATACTTGATTTCCTACATCCAAAACGGAGCGCAAAACTTTTTATCGGAAAAAAGCAAATAGGGTATTTTGGTGAGCTTCACCCGGCTATTACCAAAAAATTAGGTATAAAACAGAGGGTAAACTTATTTGAGCTATTTTTGGCTAATCTGCCAACAATAAAAGACAGACCAAAAAAATATACAGCTATAGAATTACAGTCAGTAAATAGAGATTTTTGTTTCATAGTATCAGAAGATATATTATCTGGAGATATAAAAGAAGAGATTTTGCGAACTGATACTAAATTGATCAAAGAGGTGAAAATATTTGATTTATATAGAGGCGAAAAATTAGAGGAAGGCAAAAAATCACTAGCTTTTAATGTTACATTACAACCAAAAGAGGTTTCTTTAACGGGCGAGGAATTAGAGCTATTTAATCAAAAGGTAATAAATAACGTAAGTAAGAAATTTTCAGCCACATTGCCTCAGTAAGTTTCAAGCGCTGTAAGCCAGTGGTAGGGTCTCACGTTATCCCAGAATTTGGGTAGATCCTGGATCAAGTCCGGGATGATGCGTTAGGGAAACCGGGATGGTGTTGTTGGATCCTTCTTCGTAATCACGAGAAGGTGTAACTTGCGTGGTGCTAGAGTAATAAATATGGTAATGTTAACCGATTTATAAAAAATATGAAAAAAAAATTAGAAACTATTTGGCATAAATTAGAGATCTTATTTCATAATTTTTTTTATTGTTTTAAAGCTGCTTTAATAGATACGATAAAGCATGATGGTGTAGAGCATGCGGGTTATATATCTTTTTTAACTATATTATCTATTTTTCCTTTTTTAGTTTTATTTGTATCATTAGCTGGATTTTTAGGGGGCACAGAAATAGGAGAAGAATTTGTAGCAATCTTACTAAGAAATATGCCTACTGAAGTAGCAACAGGGTTAGAGCCAAGAATTAATGAAATAATGTCTGGACCTCCCCAGAGTTTACTTACAATAGCAATTTTTGGTGCGGTTTGGACAGCTTCTTCATCGGTAGAGGGTTTAAGAACAATTTTTAACCGCGCTTATAGAGTTTCCACGCCTCCATCATATTTGTTTAGAAGGTTGCTCAGCATTGGTCAGTTTTTGGTTATAACGATACTTATTTTGTCTTCTATGTTCATAATAATTACTGTACCCTTATTTTTTGATAAAATGATCGCCATTTTGAAAGTTGAACATTTTGCTGATTATAGCCATATGTTTATCAAAATGAGATTCATATTTACTTCAGTAACATTATTTTGCGCGGTATCATTTATTTATTATGTTATCCCAAATTTGCGCCAAACCTGGTTAAATGTATGTCCAGGAGCATTGTTGGTACTCTGTTTATGGTCAGTGTGCGGAACGGCATTTTCATTATATTTAAAGAATTTTGACCAAGTGAATTTAATTTATGGCAGTTTAACCAGCTTTATTGTGGCATTATTGTTTTTCTATATAGTTGCTATGATATTAATTTTTGGGGCCGAATTTAATTATGCAATTGAGAAAATTACAGGTTTTAAATTTATAGAAAAGAAACATGGCTATAAAAAAGATTAAAAAACCTAATGGCGAAACTATTAGATTCATAAAAAAGAAAGTAGTGAGAATGATGGTAACATTATGTATTTCTTATATATTTCTGTGTTCTATTTTGTTCATATTTCAGCGTAAATTGCAGTATCTTCCGTCTGGTACATTATATAATATTTCTGATTATGGCATTGAAGGTGCTACTCAGGAGAACTTAATCACTAAAGATAATATAGAAATAGCTACATGGTTTAAAGAGCCGCGAAATAATGAAAAAATTATTATATATTTTCATGGAAATGCAGGAAATTTAGGAAATAGGTCAAGAAAATTAAGAGCTTTCCTAGAAAATAGTGATTATGGGTTATTGGCGGTTTCTTATAGGGGGTATCCAGGCAGTAAAGGAAAACCTAATGAAAAAGGCCTGTTGTTAGATGCTGAGGCCGCTACGGATTTTCTTATTTCTAAAGGTTACAATAATAAAGATTTTATCTTATATGGGGAATCATTAGGTAGCGGAGTAGCGGTACAGCACGCGTTCAAAATCAATCCTGCGGGCCTAATTTTAGAATCGCCATTTTATTCTATAGCAAGAATTGCAAGAAAATTATATTGGTACATACCCACAGATTTATTATTAAAAGACAGATTCGATTCTTATAAATATGCTAGAGAATTATCTGCTCCAGTAATTATTTTTCATGGTAATAAAGATAATGTGGTTCCTTATGAGGAAGGGAAAAGGCTATTTTATGAATTTGGCGGCAGAAAAACTTTTGTAACTATGTCTCAAGGTGGTCATTTAAATTTCGACGAAATGACTCTTATAAATGGCATAAAAGACTTTTTTAATCATTAATAGTGTCTTTCAGCGAAATAGTACGGTAGCTACGTAATTCAGTTGACTGATTGTATCATTCCGGCTAATACTAGCAATTTACCAACGATATAGTAATAGATAATGGCAAATCATTCAGTTAAAATCGATTCTCTGTCCTTTATGAGGAGGTCTAGGGTTTTTGCCATACAGGCTTTATTTCAATTTGAATTTTATGATTTCAAAAAACCTATAGAAACTATCTTATCTGATATGTATGAAATCTATAAGAAAGATTATAATACCGAAGATATCAAGAAAATCGTAAATGCTGAGCTTGCAGAAAATTTAATCAAAACGGCAATATTACAAAAGAAAGAAATATTTAATATTTTTTCACCTTTTCTTAACCAAAATTGGCAGGCTGAAGATATTTCTCTTAATTTAAATATCATCATACGCTTAGCTACTGCGGAAATGCTTAATACTAGCACTGATCTGCCAATCATTATCAATGAGTATATCGAAATCACTAAAGCATATGAAAGCAATAAAGAAGCTAGATTTGTAAATAGTATTTTGCAGCAAATTGGAGATGTAACCCGCCCCAAACAGGCTCAAGCTGCTGATTCGAAATAAGGTATTGCTAACTATATAAAGCTTTGCGGATCTACATCGATTTTAATATTTACTTTTGATTCCATCATAATATCAACATAATCCCGTTTAAGGCCGGAAATTCCTTTATTTCCATTTTTTGCTAACTTTAGCAAAATTCTAAATCTATATTTGTTACGTAAGAAAAATATAGGAGCGGGAGCCGGGCCGTATACAGTAATATTTTCTTGCTTCTTTAATAATTTTGCTAAATCCATAGCTGCTTTATTTCCTCTATCTTTATCCTCATCACTAACTATTAAAGCAATGAACTGGCTGAAAGGGGGTAACAAAAATTGTTTTCTTTTACTAATTTCATATTTATAGAATTCTTCAATATTGTTACTGATTATAGCCTGCAGGAAATTTGAGTCTGGATTATATGTTTGAATTAAAGCTTTACCGGCTTTTTCTGCTCTACCCACTCTTCCTGAAATTTGATGTAAAATCTGGAACATTTTTTCTGTACAGCGCAAATCCTGTACCTCATTTCCTATATCGCCATCAAGCACGCAGGCCAAAGTTAAATTAGCAAAATGGTGACCCTTGCTTAAGATTTGGGTACCAATAATTATATCATATTTATTTTCTTCTATATCTTGGAAAATTTGTTTAACCTTACCCAAATCCTTACTTTCGTCACTAGTAATCATTGCAATTTTACTATCTGGAAAATATTCTTCCAATTCTTCTTTAACTCTTTCTATCCCAAATCCATAAGATACGAGACTGTCTTCAGTTTTGCATTTAGGACATATATTTACTAGCGGCTTAGTGTGGCCGCAATGGTGACAGAGTAGTTGA
>Ga0208127_1001572_pt1 | contig 11308 bp, 11 predicted proteins | sample ETNtaG_6_FD_185751 | JGI IMG/M metagenome (GOLD analysis project Ga0208127, IMG submission 185751) | Marine microbial and viral communities from oxygen minimum zone, Eastern Pacific Ocean - ETNP201306SV45 (SPAdes) (version 2) | ecosystem: Environmental > Aquatic > Marine > Oceanic ...
GGTTTTAAATTTAAACCTTATTAATGCAGATAATATTAAGTCTAGAAAATTAAAAATTGTTGTTGATGCTGTTAATTCAACTGGAGGAATAATTGTTCCAGAATTTTTAAAAGAATTAAACGTAGAGGTTATAAAAATCCATTGTGAACCTAATGGTAATTTCCCTCATAATCCTGAGCCACTTAAAAAAAATCTTACAGATTTATCAAAAAAGGTGTTAGAATCAAACGCGGATATGGGAATTGCCGTTGATCCAGATGTGGATCGTCTAGTTTTCATGTGTGAAAATGGAGAACTATTTGGAGAAGAAAATACCCTAGTTGCTTGTTCTGATTATGTTTTAAGCAAATCCCCTGGAAATACTGTTTCAAATCTATCCTCATCTCGAGGTTTAAATGATGTCACTCTTAAATATGATAAAACTCATTATTACAGTGCTGTTGGGGAAGTGAATGTTGTAAAAAAAATGAAAGAAGTTAATGCAGTTATTGGTGGAGAAGGTAATGGAGGTGTAATTTATCCTAAAAGTCATTATGGAAGGGATGCAATAGTTGGAATAGGATTGTTTTTGTCCCTTTATTGTGAGAGAGGTTTGACAGCTAGTAAACTTTTAGATACTTATCCTAAATACTTTATGATTAAAGAAAAAATTAACCTTTCTAGTTCAATTGATGTGGATAAAATATTAACTCAAATTGCTGATAAATATAAAGACGAAGAATTAGATTTAGTTGATGGTGTTAGAATAGATTTTGAGGATAGTTGGGTTCAATTAAGAAAGTCAAATACAGAACCTATTATTAGGATATACAGTGAAGCCATAAGTGAAGAAAAAGCAAGAAGCTTGATTGGTGAAATTGATACTCTAGTTAAAAATATGACTGTTTAATCCTTTGGAGCTTTGTCCATATGCTTGAACCTGTTATGTGTCCAGTAATAGTATTCGGGCTTATCAATTATTTGTTCTTCTAATTTCTTAAGATAAATATCTGTAATCTGATAATTTTTAAATTCATTTGGAAATTCGGAAATAAGATCAACAATAACTTTATAGTATCCACGTTTAATTTTAACTACTTTTCCAAAAACAACAGGGATGTCATGTTGTTTTGCAATTCTTTCTGATCCTGTAAAAACAGGAACTTTGACTCCCAGAAATTCTTTCCAATATGTAATTGATCTAATCTGAGCTGATTGATCAGCAGCCATTCCATACAGAAACAATTTATTTTCTTTTATTTGTTTTTTTATGTAAGATCCTGCTTCATACCTAGAAATTAATTTCGAACCGTGTTTTAATCTGAATTTTTTAATTAATTTCTCTAATCCTTTATTTGTTAGGGGGGTATATACAGCAAATGGGAGTTGAGGTACGTGATAATTTATTGATAGAAACCATTCATATCCTCCGTAATGTGATGTCATAAACATTACACTTTTATTTTTTTTCTCTAATTCAAAAAATATTTCAGGATTTTCTATATAAAATCTTTTTTTCATTTCATCAGGTGAAATGTTATAAAATTTAAACATTTCAAAGAAGACATCGGTTAAATGACGATAGAATTCTTTTTCTATTCTTAATAAGTCTTTATAATTTTTTGAAACATTTGATAATATTAGATTCTTTCTTACAATTTTTCTTCTGTATCTAATAATGTAATAGATTAAGTAATAAAAAATATCAGAAATAAAATACAAAACCCTAAAAGGAAGATAGGAAATGAATATTAACAGCGGTGAAATAATAAATTTTGTCAAATAATTCATTGATGCAAATTTATCATATTTTTGAATAATGTTGTATTTAATTATCGCATTAACAGTTTTAATTTCAATCAAAGGTTTTAAAGACCTTTCTTTTTTTAATAAATACAAATTCAATATAAGTTCTATTAAAAATGGTGACAAGTATAGAATGTTTTCATCTGCTTTTTTACATGTAGATTTTAATCATTTGTTTTTTAATCTTTTTACACTTCTTGTATTTTCTAATCAAATATTAAATGAACTAGGAGGTCTATACTACATAATTATTTATATAGTAAGTCTTTACTTTGGAAATTATTACACTTATAAACAATATAAAAACAACGGGTTTTATTCGGCTGTTGGTGCAAGTGGAGCAGTAAGCGGTATAGTTTATTCTGCTATTTTGTTGTTTCCTGAAATGAAACTTGTATTTATATTTTTTCCAATTCCTTTACCGTCTTATATTTTTGGAATTGGATATATTTTATATAGTATTTACGGTATGAAAAAGCTTAATGACAATATTGGACATTCAGCACATCTAGGTGGAGCAATTTCAGGAATTATAATTACTATACTTATTAAACCTAGTATTATAGTAAGTCAAACTTGGCTTATATTTTTGCTTATTCTACCCTTTATTATTGAGAGATTTATAAAAAAATAATCACTTCTGAAGGTGTTCTGAAATTAAATTTTCAAGATCAATACCTTTAACATCTTTTCCTATAACATTTCTATTTTCATCTAATAAAAATGTAGTTGGCATTTGAATAACTTTATAAAGTTTAGCAATTGGTTCACCCCAAAATTTTAAGTTTGAAATATGAACCCAATTCTCAATGTTATCATTTTTTATTGCGTTTATCCATGAATCTCTATCTCTATCCAAAGAAATTCCTATAATCTCAAATTCATTAGAAGAATATTTATTTTTAAGCTTAACTAAATCAGGGTTTTCGATTCTACAAGGACCACACCATGAAGCCCAAAAATCAAGTAAAACAATTTTGGATTTTACATCTGAAAGAGAAATAGATTCTCCGTCCAGTCCAGGACCTTCAAAGTCTGGTGCAGTAGAACCTAATGATATAGCATTTTTAGATTCAATGACTTCGTTTATTCTGTTTTTAATTTCTTTTGAAGATTTTGTTTTCTTAATTATGTCAGTAAATCTCGAAAAATAGCTTTCAATAGTTTCAAATTCAAGTTCCTGATTCATCAGCATTCTTTGCAATATTAGAGAAGAGAGATAAGAATCATTATTCTCAACAATAAAACTTTCCTCATATTGAAGTAGTTTAGTTCTTAAAGATTCAAACTGTGTTGTTAAGTCTCTTATAAGAACCGTGTCTTTCATAAAATTTGCAGTTCTAATTTCATTTTGAATCTTTGTTAATTCATCATAAAAATCTTTTGTTTTAGACTTATAAGTTGAAAAGTCTTCATTTGATTTTGTGCCACTTACTTTTGAAGCTCTAATACTATCCTTATAGATCTTTAAATTTATTGTTCCTGGCTCAAGAACAACAGGAAGATTTTCTCTTTGCTTATCAAAAACAATGTAATGCATTTCAGGAATTGATATTGAATCAGTAAAGGAAAACTTACCTTCACTAACAATAGTTGAATCTATCATAACTGGAAGGTTACTATTTCCAATTTTTACCAAAAAAACATTTAGGTTCGATTCATGATTAGTTTCCCCGTTAATAGTATAAGTATTATTAGAACAACTAAATAAAAAAGATATAGTAATTAATAAAATTATATAGTTCTTCATCAATGATAGAATAAAAATTAACTTTGGCAAATATAGTATTTAAATATTATTAGTTTAATGGAAAATTATTGCCATTTTATTGATGAATTCATAAGCGTTTCTGGACACAAAAATATTATTACCAAGAATTGGACTAAAGAACCTTATACTAATGGATGGAGATATGGAAAAGGACAAGCAGCTGCTGTTGTAAAACCTGCTTCCCTAATAGAAATGTGGGAAATTTTAAAGATTTGTGTCAAGCATGATTTAATTATTATTATGCAAGCTGCCAATACTGGGTTAACAGGTGGTTCAACACCATATGGAAACGATTATGATAGACCAGTTGTAATAATAAACACACTTAAAATTAAAACAATTCAGATTATAAACGAGGGTAAGCAAATTATAGCATTAGCTGGAAGTACATTATATGATTTAGAAAATAAATTAAAACCAATAAATAGAGAACCTCATTCAGTAATTGGTTCAACTTCAATAGGTGCATCGATAGTAGGTGGTGTGTGTAACAATTCTGGAGGATCACTAGTTCACAGAGGACCAGCTTTTACACAACTTTCCTTGTATGCGAGAATTAATGAAAAAGGTAATCTAGAATTAATAAATGATTTGGATATCGATTTAGGTTCAAGACCAGAAGAAATATTATCTAATCTAGAAAATAATAATTATAATAGTTCAGACATTAAATCCTCCGAAAAACTAGCCTCAGATAATAAATATGAAACCATTGTTCGAGATGTAGATAAAAACACTCCTGCACGTTTCAACGCAGACGAAAGACTTTTGTATGGTTCATCAGGAAGTGCTGGAAAAGTTGCAGTATTTGCTGTTCGTCTAGATACCTATCCAGCTCCTAAAAAAAGTAAAATATTTTATGTTGGATCAAATGATCCAAATAACTTTTGGAAAATCAGAAGAGATATTTTAAAAAATTTTAAATCTCTCCCTAGACTAGGTGATTATTTACATAGAGATTGTTATGATGCAGCAAAAAAATATAGTAAAGACACCTTTATAGTTATTGAAAAATTAGGGACAAACTTTCTTCCTACATTATTTGAGATTAAACGAATTGTAGATATTATAGCAGAAAAAACAAACTTTCTTCCTGAAAAATTCTCTGATAAGTTGATGCAATTTTTAAGTAAGTTTTGGCCAAATCATTTACCCAAAAAAATGGAAATTTACAGAGATAGGTATGAACATCACTGGGTTATTGAAATGACTGATGAAGGAATAAAAGAGGCAGAAAAATATTTTAATAATTTTTTTAAAAATAATGAGGGTGATTTTTTTATTTGCAATTCAAAAGAAGCAAAAAAAGCTATGTTACATAGGTATGTTTCTGCTAGTGCAATAGGAAGATATCAGGCTTTAAATAAAAAAAATATTGGTGATATGATGTCACTAGACATAGCATTTCCTAGAAATGAGAAAAAATGGCTTGAGGTTCTTCCGAAAAGTATTGATGACCAAATTGAATATAAATTTTATTATGGACACCTATTTTGCCATGTTTTTCATCACAATTATATACTAAAAAAAGGGGCTGACGAAGAAAAATTAAAAAAACAATTATTAAATATTTACGATAGAGTAGGAGCCGAATATCCAGCAGAACATAACATCGGGCATGAATATTATGCTAAACCAGTTCTTAAAGATTTTTATAAAAATCTTGATCCTACAAATACATTCAATCCCGGTATTGGAAAATCAAGTAAAAAAAAATATTGGAAAAATTAATTTATTATTAATATTCAATTTTCATTATACTTTTTTTTAAAATAAATATTAGAAGTATTTTTGTTTAAAAATTGTACATATAATGGCAGGTAATTCATTTGGAAATATATTTAAATTAACAACTTTTGGTGAATCTCATGGTCCTGCTTTAGGTGGTGTAATTGATGGCTGTCCCTCTGGAATTGAATTAGATTTGACTTTGATTGAAAATGAAATGCAAAGAAGAAAACCAGGACAATCTTCAATTGTAACCCAGAGAAAAGAAGAAGATACTGTAACTTTTTACAGTGGGATATTTGAAGGAAAAACCACAGGAACTCCAATAGGTTTTTTAATTCACAACAAAGACCAAAAGTCTAAAGACTATTCACATATTAAAGAAACATACAGACCCTCACACGCTGACTATGTTTATGATAAGAAATATGGCCATAGAGATTATAGAGGAGGAGGAAGAAGTTCTGCTAGAGAAACGGCTTGTAGGGTAGTTGCTGGTGCAATTGCAAAACAGATACTAAAAAAAATCAAAATAAATGCTTTTGTGTCCTCTGTTGGTGAGATTTCTCTGGATAAAGATTATAATTTATTAGACTTTTCTAATATTGAAAAAAATCCTGTAAGATGTGCTGATCCTGATACAGCAATAAAAATGGAAAATTACATCAAACAAATTAGAAAAGAAGGTGATACTGTTGGAGGAGTTGTAACATGTGTTATAAAAAATTGTCCTATTGGATTAGGTGAACCAGTTTTTGACAAGCTTCACGCCGAATTAGGAAAAGCAATGCTGTCAATTAATGCAGTCAAAGGATTCGAATTTGGAAGTGGTTTTAATGGGTCAAAATTAAAAGGAAGTCAGCATAACGATATATTTAAATCTGATGGAAAAACCGAAACGAACTATTCAGGTGGAATTCAAGGTGGCATAAGTAATGGAATGGATATCTATTTCAATGTTGCTTTTAAGCCTGTAGCAACAATTATGAAATCTCAGAAAACAATTGATTCAAATAATAATGAGGTAGAAATGAAAGGAAAAGGAAGACACGATCCTTGTGTTGTTCCTAGAGCAGTTCCAATCGTTGAAGCAATGTCAGCTATTGTAATATTAGATTATTTATTATTAAATAAAACTTATTCTTTTTAAAATCTTTTATTCTATAAATTGACCTGGTTTATTAAATTTCGATATATCACATTTATCGAGTTTTCCAAAGATTTTAAATCTATTTTTAGCCACTTTTGAATATATCCAATCGTTAAATCTTCTTGGCAAAAGGTTAAAAACTAAAAATAATTTTATAATACCTCCAATAGAGTTTATGATTTTAAAAACAGCTGTTGATTTAGTGTAAACCTGATCATTCACTTTAAATAACACTGTGTCAAATTCTTCTAAGTCTAGGTTCAACTTATTTAAAAGACTTCTTCCTGATTTTCCCTGTAAAGATGAAAATTTTAGTTTTTTGTTTTTGTCAAGTTTTACTAATAGTTCAACAAATCCGTCACATAGACCGCAAACTCCATCATAATAAACTATTCTTTCAATATTTTCTTTCATTTGACAAATTCTAATTTAGATAGGTTAGTTTGAGTAGTAAATGTATCGTAATTTATTACCGCTTTATTCTTTTCAATGGAGTCAATCACACCAACAGTTGAACTTCCTTCAATTTTAACTTTATCTCCTATTTTGAAGTTTGCAATACTTTTTTTGTTTGATTTTTTTTCTCTTTTTTTCTCTGATCTTATTTTTTTTAATTCTGTTTCAAGTATTTCTTTTGTCTTCTTATTTTTCTTTCTTTTAATTTTTGCTTTAGAAAAGTTTATATTTTTTCTTTTTGAATTCAAAGTATCTACTAGCTTCAATAATTCAGAAACTAAAACTCTTTTTTTTCCTGAATTAAAATATCTCTCTGAGATATCATTTAATTTATTTCCTACCGTTATCATCCTTTGATTTGAATCAAAAAGTTCCTGATAATTTATAAGCTTTGATTTTATTTTATCATTTGTTGCATTTAATTTTTGATTTTCTTTTCTAAACTTATCTTCTTCAATTTTTAAAGAATCAGTTGTTTTATCTAACTCTAAACGTTGCTTCTGGAGTTTAGCTATAGTAGCATCGAATCTTACTTTTCCTCTTTCAATTTTCTTTTTTGCTTTATTAATTAAGCTGTAAGGAATTCCATTTTTTTGAGCAACCTCAAAAGTAAAAGAACTTCCTGCTTGTCCTAAAACAAGATTAAAGGTTGGTTCTAGTGTTTTATGATTGAATTCCATGTTGGCATTTGACATGTGAGGAAGTTCGTTAGCTAAAAGCTTTAAATTTGAATAGTGAGTTGTTATTACTCCAAAACTTTTTCTTTCATAAAAAACTTCTAAAAAAATTTCCGCTAGAGCTCCGCCAAGCTCAGGATCAGATCCAGTTCCAAATTCATCAATTAAAAAAAGCGTTTCTGAATTACATTTTTTTAAAAAAGAATTCATGTTCTTTAATCTGTAACTATATGTGCTTAATTGGTTTTCTATTGATTGATTATCTCCAATGTCTGAAATAACATTTTTAAATACACACATCTCACTAGAATGATGAACAGGTATTAAAATTCCAGCCTGTAACATAACTTGCAGCAAACCTATTGTTTTAAGTGTAATACTTTTTCCTCCTGCATTAGGGCCTGAAACAACCAGAATTCTATTTTCAATTTCTAAACTTACTGTTTGAGGATAGGTTTTAAGATTTGAATTTTTATTAGATATTAGAAGAAGTGGATGATAAGCTTTAATTAAACTTGTTGTTCGTTTTGAAGTTAAATTAGGTTTAATTCCATTTATCAAAAAAGCATATTTTGATTTTGCAGAAATTAAATCTATTTCAGTTAAATAGTTTTGATAATCTGATAAAACATCGATATAAGGTAAATGAAAAGCTGTAAGATCTCTTAGGATCTTTTTTATTTCCTGACTTTCATCGTATAATAAGTCTTGTAGTTTTCTGCTTTGCGTTAGAGTTTCTTGAGGTTCAATATAGACTATGCTCCCTGTCTTTGAACTGCCCATCATTTGTCCCTTAACTTTTCTTCTATACATTGCTTTGACTGCTAAAACTCTTCTATTATCAATCAGAGATTCTTTAATTTCATCAAGATATCCATTGTTGTTGCAAGAATTTAAAGCGGTAGAAAAAGATTGTCTTATTTTTGATTTGGTTTGATTAATATTATTTCTAATATTTAAGAGTTCATTGGTGGCGTTATCCTTTATAAAACCATATTTGTCAATTATTGAATTTATTTCATTAATTATCTCTTTACAAACAGACAAGTCTTTAACCAATTGAAAAATGTTAGCATAATAAGTTTTAAACTTCTTTAAAAACTTAATATGTAATAAAGTTAGATCTACTACTGTTTTAATTTTTCTAAAAGATTCTATTTCAAGTTGACTATTAGATATTTGAATAATTTTTATTTCACTTGAAATAGACTCAAAAAAATGATTTGGGAATGTATTGTCATTCTCTATTGAAGATAAATACTCAGACACTAAGTTTAAAGAAAAATCTATATCATTAAAATCTGTCGATGGTCTTATGGATTTTGCTTTAGTTTTACCTAAACTAGAAACACAATTTGAAACTATATTGTCAATAACTAAATCAAACTCTAAGTCTTCTAATGTTTTCTTAAGAATTGCCAAAGTAATTGTATATTAAAACTATAAAATTAATCAAATTAATTGAAGACAAACATAAACAAAACATGGGCCAAAGTTTTAAAATCTGAATTTGAAAAAGATTACTTTAAGAAACTTAAATTAGATGTTGATAATTTGTACAAAAACACAAACTGCTTTCCAGAAAAGAAGAATATTTTTTCATCATTTAGAAGTTGTCCACTAAAATCATTAAAAGTTGTAATTATAGGTCAAGACCCATATCATGGAAAAGGACAAGCAAATGGTTTGGCTTTCTCTGTTTGTAATAATCAAATCCTTCCACCTTCTTTAAAAAATATTTTTAATGAAATATCATCTGACTTAAATTTTAAATTAAGAACAAATGGAGATCTTATTGATTGGTCAAAACAGGGGGTTCTTTTATTAAATTCTGTTTTAACTGTAGAAGAGGGTAGGCCAGGGAGTCATTCAGGAATTGGATGGGAAAAATTTACAGATGAAGTGATTAAAATAATTTCTAAAGAAAAATCAAAAATTGTTTTTATGCTTTGGGGTGGATATGCCCAAAAAAAAGAAAAATTAATAATTAAAAAAGATCATTTAATACTTAAAAGCGGTCATCCATCTCCACTAAGTGCTAACAGAGGTTATTGGTTTGGAAATAAACATTTTAGCTTATGTAACAATTTCTTGAATAGTATAGGGGAAAAACCTATCAAATGGAATTAATTAAATTATAATTAACTTTATAATAAAAACATATGATAATAAGTACTACTGAAACAATTCCATCAAAAGAAATTTCAGAAATTTTGGGAATTGCAAGAGGATCTACCGTAAGAGCAAGAAATGTAGCTAGAGATGTTTTTGCAAGTATTAAAAATTTAGTTGGAGGTGAAATAGAAGAATACACTAAACTACAAGCTCAATCTAGAGAACAAGCTTTATCAAGAATGATTGAGGATGCACAAAAATCAGGAGCAGATGCTATTGTTAATGTTAGATTCATGACCTCTGTAATATCTCAAGGAGCTGCTGAAGTTTTAGCTTATGGAACAAGTGTTAAATTAAAATAATAAATGACCTTAACTTGGCTAATTATTGGAGGAATACTTTTAGTTTTCGCTATTATTAATAGAATCAATAAATCCAACAAAGAGGATTTTGAAGACAGAGACAATTAACGTTCTTACAAGAATGTTTTTTCTTTTTAGTATATTCGCATTATTATGAAAAAATATTATTTAGATATACTAACAAATAAATTTGCAGATTTTAATGGTAGAGCAAGAAGAAAAGAGTACTGGATGTGGACTCTTTATTGTACAATAATTCTTCTAATTTCAATGGTTTTTGATAATTTATTTGGTTTAACATTCGAATTATTAGGTGAGGATTTAGGATATGGATGGTTATATCTAATATTTGGAATTATTCAATTTATTCCAGGTCTAGCAGTTGTTGTCAGAAGATTACATGACGTTGGGAAATCAGGATGGTATTATTTAATTATTCTTATTCCATTAATTGGATTTATATGGATTCTGGTTTTACTTTGTACTGACGGAGTTAAAGAAGAAAATAAATGGGGAACTAACCCAAAATTATAAATTAAAAAAAAATGAAGAAATTTTTTCAGTTTTCAGGAACTATAAGTGGAACAACTTACTTTCTAAGAATATTATTTTCAATAGTATTATCTATTCCCGCAATGATTATAATCTTTGCTTTTTTTGGAATGTTTGCTATTGAATATGCTGAGATAGATATGCAAAACCCTGAGGGATTTGATCAAAAAGCATTTGAAGAAAAAATTGAAAGCAATCCGGATGATTTTTTAGAATCGTTGAAGACTTCATTTACACCGTTTTGGATTATTACAATTATAGTCTCATTAATCCCTGTAATATGGTTTGGAATGGCATCTTATTATAAAAGAGTTTCTGCTTTATTTTATGACAATAGACTAAATGTATTTGCTGGCTTAATAGTATTTGAAATTGCAGCTGATATAATCGTATTAAATAATGATAATTGGATTGGCAATGTTTTTATTGGTGCACAGCTTTTAGTGTTATTATTTATGCTATTTAAAAATTCTGGAATTGAAGAGCATGAGGGTTAACCTCCAACTCTTTTTACTTTATGACCTTGACTTTCTAAAATTAAGGTAATTTTTTCTCTAAATTTTCCCTGAATAATTATCTCGTTATTTTTGATTGAACCACCAACACTACATTTATTTTTAAGAAGTTTAGCAAGATCTTTCAGTTCATCTTTAGAACCATTGAATCCTTTAATTACTGTTACAGGTTTTCCAGCTCTACCTTTAACACTAAA
>Ga0208127_1001575_pt1 | contig 11302 bp, 14 predicted proteins | sample ETNtaG_6_FD_185751 | JGI IMG/M metagenome (GOLD analysis project Ga0208127, IMG submission 185751) | Marine microbial and viral communities from oxygen minimum zone, Eastern Pacific Ocean - ETNP201306SV45 (SPAdes) (version 2) | ecosystem: Environmental > Aquatic > Marine > Oceanic ...
CGGATGAATGAAAAATACCGCAATCGCATCCGCGATTTCCATCGTCCGCAATGAGGCAAAAAAAAGCGTGGATGCCAGAACCAAAAGGGCTCCTCTCAAAATCTGAAGCCTCCACTGTCCCAGACTCAGCATGTTCCTACCCAGACGGAACCAGGCCAATGGCAGGATCACAATCAACTGTACCGAAAATCGGGCCCAGGCCACTTCCAGAAAAGGCAGAGTCTGCCCAAGAAGCTTCGCAAAACCATCCAGCCAGGGAACGATCAAAACCCCAATCAGCATCAGCCAAACTCCCCTTGAATGATCGGGCATCATGAACGTTTCAAATGAAATGGATCAGGTTTTTATTCAACAAAACCTGCGGATGAGTCTTTTTTTCCAAATGAAATTGTAGCCAATCCGTGAATTTTTAAAAAACACTAATCCATGCTTTGAAGCATAAAGATCATTTTTGTCAGGCTACTTTGAGCAAAGGGCGTTGAATTGATGAAAGACTTTCATCATTTTACGATTATTTGAGCACCTGTAAAACTTAGGAGAACTTCACGATCGGATGATGCCCGAATTATTCCAGTGCAGTTCGGTGAGGTGGGAATAAGATTGGTTATTGTTGGGAAGATTGATGATTCCCTGGGTTTTGGTTGTCCCACTGGCCATTTCAGCCATGGTAAATTCAAAGCCGTTAGGGATATCGATACGGACCCTGTGAGGTTCCCCGGATACCGGATTTTTAATGGGCTCCACTTTTAATTCAAATACATCTTCAACCATCACCCTCCCTGTTCGTGAATCAACATCTGCTTCGACCAAAACCCTTTTAAAAAGGGTCGGATGACGGGTTGAAGTCATTTCATTGATGACCCAACAGATGGTTGCCATTTCCTCAGTATCCTGACCTGTTAGAATTTTTTCGAGACCTTCCCTTTGTTCAGCATTAGCCTGTTCATCAATGATGATCTGTCGGGCACCATTCCCCTCATGGATAGGTCCGGGCCATTTGGCGATCATCGCTACCGTGAGCCCATCCAAGGAAACATCACCGTAAAAACCCTTGTTGATCTTTATACCCTCTGCCGCTTCACAGGTCCCATAAGTTGGCAGTGCATTGAATTGGCAGGGGCAGCCATAGTCACAATTACAGTTGGTGACCTGAATCGCGTGAATTTCCCAGGGAATCATCGAGTCTTCTGGAATTCAAGGACTGGAAAAAAGAGTTGATCCATTTTGGTTCAGGAAAGCCATTGATTCAGCAACAATCCTACGCCAGAAAAAACCAGAACAAGCCCCATCAGCTTGCTGAGTTTGCTCCAAAGCTGATTCAATATGAGTTTTTCCATGAGCACGTAAACCGTCAATCCAATGATCCAATAAAGGTTCATGATGCCTCCTACAAAAAGCAAAGCCATCAGGAACCAACAACAGCCAAGACAGTAGGCGCCATGATCGATCCCCATCAGAAAGGCCCCTTTCAAACCGGGTCTTCTTCGTTCGGTCAGAAACTGCATGGGACTTTGGCAATGTTTAAGGCAGGACTCCTTCCAGGGAGTGAATTGGTAAACTCCTGCGAGGATCAAGACCGTGGACGCCAAAAGGTGATGGGTTAATGTCATATTCATGGGAGACATCAGTCCGCGTAATTCACCAAGCCACTGTAATGCTGTTGCGAGCAGACTGAAGAAAGCCCAGGCTGTTAGATAGCCCAATAGGAAAGTCGAGGCTGACTGAGGAGCTTTGGATGAGGATTGACTTCGACGGATTAATGCCGAATACAATAAAACAACGGATGCCACACTGGGCAGCATCATGGCGATCATCATGACCCACCACATAAAGAAGACCAGGACTGCATAACGAAGGGACCAGACCGGAGACATCATCATCTCTCCCATCCCCTGCCCACTCATGCCTGAGTCTGAAGACATGGTAGCGGATTTTTCCATGCCCTCCGACATATTCATCGGCATCATCTCACCCCATGTCATTTCAAAGGCAGACATGGGCATGCCCACTCCAAACAGGGTGTAGATGGCAGCGATTAAGAAAATCCCCACCATCGCAACGCTCAGGATCAAGCGGTCTTTGAGCAGCAACTGCTCAATCCTGCTGGTCTCCGTCATCAGAAAAATTCAGAGATTGGTCTGGGCTTTTTCAATCCCGAATGATCCCTGAGTTATTCCAATGGAGTTCACACATATGTGAATGGGTACCATTGTTGTTAGGAAGGTCGATGGTACCCTTGGTTTTTACTGTTCCACTCGCCATTTCTGCGATAGTGAATTCAAAACCCCTAGGGATGTCAATACGAACTCTGTGAGGTTCACCAGAAACAGGGTTTTTGATCGGCTCGACATTCAATTCAAAAACATCATCCACCATTACTTTTCCAGTTCTATTTTCAATGTTTGCTTCAAATGAGATTGATTTGTAAAGAGTTTCATGGTGAGTAGAAGTCATTGCATTGATCACCCATGCAATGGTTGCCATATCTTCGGTATCTTCACCTGAAAGGATTTTTTCTAGGGCGTCCTTTTGTTCAGCTGTGGCTTTATCGTCAATGATTATTTGTCTTTCTCCATTACCTTCATGTATCGGCCCAGGCCATTTGGCAGTCATACCAGCTGAAAGTCCGTCCAGAGAAACACCCCCATAATTACCTTTTTGAATTTTATATCCAACGGCAGCCTCACAAGTTCCAGTAGTAGGTAGTGCATTAAATTGGCAGGGACAGCCATATGCACAATTGCAATTAGAGACCTCGATTGCATGAATTTCCCAAGGAGTCATAACACCTCCATAATGTTTTTTGTTTGGTTTTATCTTCCAAAAGCAACTTGGGAAGAAGAACTTTTTCTCTTAAGTCATGAAACCTGATTTCATCAAGTCATGATTATCTATATTTTTTCACCATTGAAAGTCAAGCCTTATTAAGAAAAGTAAATGGTTTATATGCTTGAGAGGTTTACTGATTCACTTATTTTCACTTAATGAAATTACTTCAACTTGAACATTTTCAGTAAACGGCATCATCCCTGAATGACCATGGGGCGGCAATGGATTTTAGTTAATCAAATGAACGTTCAAATAAGAAAATCGTAATGGAAGCGAGCACCTACCTCAGGCCGAGCTGGGATGAGTATTTTTTAGGATTGATGGAAGAGGTGGGTAAACGGGCAACGTGTGACCGCGGACGCAGCGGCTGCATTGTGGTGCGTGGAAAACAAATCGTCTGCACCGGCTATGTGGGTTCCCCTCCCGGGTTTCCCCATTGTGACGATGAAGGGCATTTATTGAAGCAGGTTGTGGAAGAGGATGGATCTTCCCGGATGCACTGCATGCGAACGATTCACGCCGAACAGAATGCCATCTGTCAGGCGGCGAAGCATGGGATTTCCCTGGAAGGATGCACCCTCTTCTGCAAGATGGAACCCTGCCGGGTTTGCGCGATGCTGATCATCAGTGTGGGGATTACCAAAGTGGTTGCCCGCAAAAAATACCATGCTGCCCAGGACACCCGGGAGATGTTCCAGCAGGCCGGGGTGGAATTGGTGGTGGTTGAACAGCAGGTCGAGCAGTATTCGCTTCAGTGATCATCCCCCTTAGGTTTGTCGTTTTTACCCCTTAAGTTTGACAAAAAAATAACCCCAGGCAGGAAGCTTTTGATTTCCAGGAAGAACTTCCCGAACTGATTTCACCCTCAATCTTTTACTTGGGAATTCCTTCCTTCAGACGGTTCTTGAAAACCTGGGAGTAGACGAAGATTGGAGATAGCGGTCAAAAGGCATCGCCAGGTTGCGCATGAAAAGGCGTCCGCTGTCGGTAAGCTTGATGCAATCCGGATCGAGACGGACCAGCCCGTCTGCCTCAAAGCCTTCGAAGGCTTCTCGGGTATCCTTGAAGTACTCCTGAAAATCAAACCCGTTTCCGTCGAACTCATCGAAACGGATTTCTCCATGGCACATCAGTCCCTCGATGACCTGCCTGCGTAACCGGTCGTCCTCATCCAGTTTCATCCCCCTTTGCGGTTTGGGGTCAGAAGCCTGTTCCAGGTAATCGTCAAGTTCCTTCGGATTCTGCCAGTAACTGTCTCCAAAGTCCGAAATCGCCGAAACCCCCAGACCGATCTGTGCCAAGCCATGGAGGGTGGTGTATCCCATAAAATTGCGATGCAGGGTCCGATTTTCCAAGGCCAGGGCCAGTTCATCCCCGGGAAGAGCAAAATGATCCATGCCGATCATCACATAACCCTCCTCGGTGAAATGCCGAACGGTGTCAAGATAGAGCCCGATTTTTTCCTGGGCAGTGGGCAGATCCTGTTCACGAAGCGCCCTTTCATGAGCTTTGAACATCCAGGGCAGGTGAGCAAAACTGTAAACCGCCAACCGGTCCGGGCGCATTTTGGATACCGCATCCAGGGTCTTGCGAAACTTCACACGGGTCTGCAGCGGAAGCCCATAGACCAGATCGAAGTTGATGCTCTGATATCCGAGTTTCTTGGAAACGGAAAAGGCTTCCTCGGATTGCGTGGAGGTCTGGTTGCGATTGATGGCGCGCTGTACTGCGGGATCGATGTCCTGGATCCCAAAACTGACACGCCGGAATCCAAGATCAAACAACCCTTCGAGTTGTTCAGCCGTCGTCACCCTGGGGTTGGCCTCCAGAGCCCACTCCCCCTCCGGATCGATTTCGAAGTGATGCTTCAGCATCTCGGTCAGCCTGGTCAACTGATCCAAACTGAGGAAGGTCGGGGTGCCTCCGCCAAGGTGAAGCTGAGAGAGGGTTTTGCGCTGCCCAAGACCTTTGGCGACAGCGGTCATTTCCTGCTCAAGAGCTTTCAGGTAGCGCTCAACCAGTTCTGCATCACGGGTGATGACTTTGTTGCATCCGCAAAAGGTGCAAAGCGTTCGGCAGAACGGAATGTGAAGATAGATTGAAATCCCCCGGTCCTTGGTTCCTTCTGCCTCCAATGCTTCGGCATATTCCCTACCGAAACTTCCCTGGGGCCAAACCGGAACCGTGGGATAACTGGTGTAGCGCGGACCGGGCTGGTCGTATTGCTTCACCAGCCGTTCCAGATCCTGTTCGAAAACACTCTGCATGATCGCCTCCTGAATGATTTCCGGGAATCCTGGTGGGAGTCTTAATCCCGGAAAGGGTGACTCATTGTGAGGGGCTGAATCACAAGTGAACAATTAGTAGGTTTACGGATAGTAGTCCGGTCATAATTTCTTACAGAATGACATGAACAACTCTGAATCAATCCTTTCAAAGGGGCAAAAATGCATCTCAATGTCGGAGGAATCGATCAAATACTACGAATCGTTCTAGGAGTCGTCATCTGTACGATCGGGGTGATCTACAACAACTGGTGGGGACTGGTCGGCCTGATCCCGTTGGTGACCGGAACCATGAGCTGGTGCCCGCTGTACAACCTGGTGGGGCTTTCAAGTCTGAAAATCAGCGAATCTGAAACATGAACTCAGTTCAAGGTTGAGGCACCGAAAGGGAGGTCCTGCAGATGGGGCAGCACAAAACCAGCATCCATTGGGAACGCGATACCGAGCATTTCAACATCAAATCCTTCAACCGTGACCATGTCATCCGCTTTGAAAACGGGGTGGTGATCCATGCCACTTCGGCACCGGAATTCACAGGAAACCCGGATCTGATCAGCCCGGAGGATCTTTTTGTCGCCACCATTTCCAGTTGCCACATGATGACTTTTCTCGCCGTAGCCTCACTGAATAAATGGCTGGTTCAAACCTATAGAGACCAGGCCCAGGGATTCCTCGAAGAAAATCCAGCGGGAAGGATCATGATGAACCGGGTCATTCTTCAACCACAGGTCGTTTTTTCCGGCAGCAACCATCCTTCCCGCAAAGCGCAGGAAGACATGCACCTCAAGGCAAGGCGAAGCGGTTTCATCGCCAATTCCGTTCGCACTTCGATCAGCATTCAGCCAAACTTTTAAGCTCTTGGTTGGATTAAAATTCTTTCACCAATTTATTCTTCAACATATTTTCAACAGAAAACCAAAATGTCCGAATTCTATAGCAGGCTCGAATGGAAGAGGGATCATCCCGATTTCGAACTCAAAACCTTCAACCGCAGTCACAGGATCCATTTTCCGAACGGGGCTCTTCTGGAAGGTTCCTCCGCGCCGGATTATTCAGGTGATCCCGAAAAAAATAACCCGGAACAACTTTTTGTTGCCTCACTTTCCAGCTGCCATATGCTGACCTTTCTTGCTGTAGCGGCCATCGGCAAATGGAAGGTTGAGAGTTACGAGGATGACGCGGTTGGATACCTGGAAAAAAATGAAACAGGGAAAATGTCCATGAACCGGGTCGTACTGCGACCGTCGGTACGCTTCAGCGGGGAAGGACCGAACCAGGAGGAACTGAGTAAACTGCACGAAAAAGCCCACCGCGGATGTTTCATCGCCTCCTCCGTCAATACCGAGGTAAGGATCGAACCTCCTTCAGCATAAACGTTAGGGGTTCCATTTCCTTGAATGGGGAAATGTTCGAATTGATGAGGTCTCAGGAAGGCTTTGGCATTCCCAAGTTACAATAACAGGGTCTGAACCTGTTTGGGAAAAACCAGGGTTCAACCCTTTTTCCAGAAAGATTCCGACAGAGAATTCTTGGGAGGAGGATGCGCAGCTTTTTCATGAAAATGCGGGGGGAGGGGAAAAGTCCCCCGCGGGTCTTGCTGAAAGAAGTTTTGGTTTCCTGGGTTGGAGCCTTTCTCGGAATTTTTGCAGTCGGATTCCTGGGACATCTGGTTCAACTCGAGCAGCAGGACATCCTCTTCCTGATCGGCTCCTTTGGTGCCTCGGCGGTGCTGCTTTACGGAACCCCGGGAGTGCCTCTGGCCCAACCCCGAAATCTGATGGGCGGCCACATCCTCTCTGCATTGACAGGAGTTCTGATGTACGGATGGATTGCCGAACCGCTTTACTTGTCCGGAGCACTCTCCGTGGCAACTGCGATCGCGGTCATGCATCTGACGAAGACCACACACCCGCCCGGAGGAGCGACAGCCCTGATCGCCGTGATCGGTAGTGAGCGTGTGCACCAACTCGGTTTTCTCTACGTCCTCTCCCCGGTGGCGTTGGGGGCACTGATCATGCTCGTGGTCGCCCTGATCGTCAATAACCTGACCAGCTTCCGGCGTTATCCTGTGTTCTGGTGGTAAGCAGCAAAGGCATCCAAAATCCAGCGGAGCTCAGATTTCAGATCCCCTCTTGAATCACAGGAGCGATCACCGATTGGTTCCGTCCGAGTTGCTTTGCTTCCTCAAGAGCCTCATCGACATGATCCAGCATCAGGTCTTCGGCGCCTATATCAGTGAAACATAACTTTATTTTACCATCCCTGACATTAAGGCTTATGATGTTGGACAACGTAACCAACAAGAATTCGAAAAAGTTCATCCATGGATGAGATGATCATCCCCTTATTTGGGCTGGCGGCGATATTTTTTATCGTTGCCTTGCTCTACTCCTCGGTCGGGCTTGGCGGAGCATCCTCTTATGTTCCTCTGCTTGCCCTGGCCGGAGTGTATTATGAGTGGATCCCCAGTACGGCACTGATGCTCAATATTGCGGTGACTCTGATCGGCAGTATCAACTACTGGAAGCAGGGGCATCTGAGAATGAAACTGATCGGTGTGTTTTTGCTGAGCTCCATGCCGATGTCCTACCTGGGCGGGGCAATTGCCCTGGACAAGGAGGTCTTCTACCTGCTGCTCTGGGTGACCCTGGTGTTTGTCGCCATCAGAATTTACTGGAAGGGAGAACTGCGCCTGGAATTCAAACTCCATCCAAAATCCCAACTCTTTGTTTCGCTTTTGCTGGGAGCGGTTCTCGGTTTTGTCAGCGGAACCGTCGGCATCGGTGGCGGGATTTACCTGGTGCCGTTGATCATCCTTTTCGGCCTCGGCACCGAGCAGGAAGCCGCCGCTTCCGGAGCGGCCTTCATCCTGCTCAATTCCATGGCGGGTCTGGTTGCACGTTTCCAGCGGGGTGCCGTGAGCCTTGAACTGATGCTCCCCCTGCTGCTTGCCGTGCTCGCAGGTGGTTTCCTTGGCTCACGACTCGGTGCCATGCGTTTCAATCCCCTAACCATCCAGAAAATTCTCGGTCTGGTGGTGATTTTGGCCCTGTTGCTGCTCAGCCGGAATATATGGTTTTCCTGAAATTTTAAATGGGCCCTCAATCCATTTCAGAAAACCTGAAAGGAGGGAAGATCAACTCAGTTTCCGGAATCAGGTTTGGGCGTTTCTCCGGTTTCCGTGGTATTGAAGGAATAAGAACGGACAATCCCTGCTTGGTTGAACTTGATCATCAAATCCCTTCCCAGTCCTTTTCCTGAAAAATCGTAGCTGTAATAGCCAAACGTCCAGGTTGACATTCCATCCTCGATTCCGGTCCGCCAAGGAGCACCAAAACGTTCCCGGATTTCAGCCCGGGTGGTCACACCAATCTCGATGGAACTGACTTGATCCACTGGAAAATCAGTTCCAAGGGTCATTGACGAACAACCATTCAAGGAAATCATCAGGGAAATGAATATGATGATTCCTGTAAAATTCAAATAGCACTGATTCCATTTTTCTGATTGGAATTTCATAACTGCTCCATTTTTTGGTTCAAACTCAGACATTCAATAACATGAGATTAAACAGGTCAAGATTCCCGATTTCATTAGCCCAAGTGATGGCAGTTTTTCCAAAGGAATCTTTCTTTCTAGTCCTGGCACCAAATTTCAATAGAAGTTTTACCATTTCCCTATTCTGCTTTTTGACCGCAAACATCAAGGGGGTCAGTCCTTCGAGATTCGGAGGATCAACCCAAGCACCCCGCTCCAACAGCCTTTCTGCAGATGATCTGTGACCATTGACGACAGCCAGGGTCAGAGCTGTCCTTCGGCTTCGGTCCTGATGATCGATCAATGCTCCATGATCCAGCAGCAGGGAAATCACCTCCACCTTTCCAGATGCTGAAGCAAACTGGAGGGCCGTCGTATGATCACGGTCCCAGAGGTTGGGATTGGCCCCTACTTTCAGAAGACGTTCAACGATTTTCAAATGACCCGAAGAAGCAACCTGCATCAAAACTGACTGTTTTGTTACAGGTTCAACATGTTGATCCCGGGCTCCATGGTCGAGAAGCAGCTCAAATACATCCATTTGTTCCGATGCTGCAGCAAGCATTAAGGGAGACCAGCCCTCTTGGTCCAGACTGTCAGCAGAATGTCCGGAATCCAATAAATGAATGATTTTGTTGGTGTCCTCCTCTAAAATTGCCTGGTGAAGAGTCATTCCTGGAAGGGTTACATTTGCATAAAAGGTTAACTAAGAAATTAAGAAAACATACGAAATTATTGATGTTTCCAGACCGGTGTTCTTTTTTGCATGAAGGCATCCACCCCCTCTTCGACATCGTCGGCCATCATGTTTCCTGCCATCACCCCGGACGCATAGTCGTAGGCCGATTCGAGGGGTAACTCGAGCTGTTTGTAAAACATCCGTTTGCCCGTCGCCACTGCAACCCAGGACTTGGACATGATCGACCCGGCAAGATCCGCAACTTCCTGATCGAGGCGGGAAGCAGGGACAACACGGTTCACCAGACCCCATTGCAGGGCGGTGTGAGCATCGATGAAATGACCGGTGAGCAGAAGTTCCATGGCCTGTTTGCGTCCCAGATTGCGGCTGACTGGGACAGAAGGCGTGGAGCAGAAAAGCCCGACGTTGATACCTGAAGTAGCAAAACGTGAGTCATCGGCAGCCACTGCGAGATCACAGGCAGCCACCAACTGACACCCCGCCGCCGTGGCTATCCCCTGGACCTTGGCGATCACCGGTTGGGGCATCTGATTCAGGGTCAGCATCATTTTGCTGCACTGCTTGAAGAGCGTTCGGTAATAGTCCTCTTCACGCTTAGCACGCATCTGTTTCAGGTCATGTCCTGCGCAAAATGCCTTCCCATTCCCTGCGATCACCACCAGCCTCGCCTGCTGATCTTCTGCAATCCGATTCAGTTCTTCCTGCAGGGCAGCTAAAACTTCCTCGGACAAGGCATTGAACTGACGCGGACGGTTCAGGGTCAGGGTGACCAGACCTTCATTGTCTTCACGCAGAACCAGGGCTTCCGATTCGGAAACGGTTTCAGATTGAGTCTGGATTTCTGTGTTCATTGTTTTTTTTCTGCTGGAGTTTTTGATACTGCAGGACCAGGTAGCGTTCTACAAAAGGCACTACGCACTGTGCCGTGATTGAAGGGAAAATGTCAAATCCGTGCTGTGCGAACGGGACACGAAGCAGGATCTGGTTTTCTTCTGCTTCCTGCTTCAGGTGATTTTGCATGCTCAGGGCCTCTTCCATCGGGATCAGGGTATCCTGTTCGCCCTGGAGCATCATCCCCGGAGGAAGATTTTTGGAAGACCAGTGATACGGTGAAGACTGCCGATAAATCTCCGGATGGGAATCCGGAGTCCCTCCGGTCACCACTTGCAGCAGGACACTCCGTGCATTTTCTGGATCTGATTTTTCAAAACAGGAATAAAAATCGTACGCTCCATAAAAACCAGTCCATCCCTGGACCCGGGTGTTCACTTCCTCAAACCCAGGCTGGAATTCAGAGCGGTTGGGGGTCAAGGCCATCAGCAGTGCGAGGTGTGCACCGGCGGAACCTCCGGTTAAAAAAACAGAATCCGGATCAAATCCCAACTCCCTCGCATGATCCAGGAGCCATTTCAGAATACGCTTACAGTCGATCAAATGCTCCGGCATTCGAATTTCAGGACTGAAGCGGTAACCGATGGAACACCCGACCCAACCCCGGGCAACCATCCGGCTCAAAAGGTATGCCCCCTGACGCCGGCTTCCGATGACCCAGCCTCCGCCATGGATTTGGATCAGCAGCGGACGCTGGGTTCCAGGAGTCCTGGGTCGGTACAAATCCAGTTTTAAGTTTAAACCCGGCTCCGCTTCGAACTCCCGGTTGAATTCCACATCGAGGTCATGATTTTTAAAAACGCTTGCGGGCAGGCCTAACAGTTTCCAGTTCACCTGACGGAATTTTTTGGGTGGAGGAGTTTCTGCCTCCGTCATCTGATATTCCGTCCCCAACTGATTCAGCATTTGATCTTCCAAATACTCCACTTGGTTAAGCACCAACCAAAGCCGAACCAAAAGTAGAATCCATAGAAGCAGATGAATTCCCAGCATCCATGAAAAAACCAGGACCTCCAGATCCGCAAACACCAGGAGAAGCAAAAATATCCCGGCGTTAAGA
>Ga0208127_1001576_pt1 | contig 11294 bp, 8 predicted proteins | sample ETNtaG_6_FD_185751 | JGI IMG/M metagenome (GOLD analysis project Ga0208127, IMG submission 185751) | Marine microbial and viral communities from oxygen minimum zone, Eastern Pacific Ocean - ETNP201306SV45 (SPAdes) (version 2) | ecosystem: Environmental > Aquatic > Marine > Oceanic ...
ATTAATTGAGGCAAAAAATAAATCCATTAAAATATTTTCCTATCCAGAATTTATTTATGAAATGTCTAAAAATAAAACTAGAGTTGTTATAGGGGGAAGTCATGGAAAAACCACTATAACTGCTATGGTTCTTCATGTTTTAAATGATAATGGTATTAATGTCGATTATATGGTTGGAGCGCAACTCAAGGGTTTTGAAACTATGGTGAACTTAACTGAGGAAAATGATTTTATTTTACTTGAAGGAGATGAATATTTATCCTCAGCTATAGATAGAAGGCCAAAATTTCATTTGTATAAACCCAACATAGCATTACTAAGTGGTATTTCCTGGGACCATATTAATGTTTTCCCTTCAAAAGCTAATTATTCAAAACAGTTTGAAATATTTTTAGATACTATTGTTTCTGGTGGAGTAGTTGTTTATAATGATCAAGATAAACAACTTCAAGAAATTGTTTTAAAATGTTCAAATTCTATTAGAAAACTTGAATACTCAATTCCAGAATATTACATTAAAAATGGAATTTCATATTTATCAACTGATGAAGGAGATTTACCTTTAAGAATTTTTGGTGAACATAATTTAAGTAATTTATCTGGTGCAAAACTTATTTGTCAATTAATGGGTGTTTATGAAGAAGAATTCAATAGTTCAATAATTAGTTTTGACGGTGCAGATAAACGTTTAGAGCCATTATTATATGAAAATGACAGAGCTTTTTATAAAGATTTTGCACATTCTCCTAGTAAAGTAAAAGCAACTACTGAAGCGTTAAAAAATCAATTTACAGATAGAAAATTAATCGCTCTTTTGGAGTTGCATACTTTTAGTAGTTTGAATGAAAATTTTATTGGAGAATATAAAAACACACTAGACAACTGTGATATTAAAATTTTATTTTATGATCCTAAAGCAGTTGAAAAGAAAGGTCTTAATAATATTTCTGAAAAAGCAATTAAAAGTGCATTTAAAGACGATTCATTATTTATTTTTTCAGATTCAGATGAATTAAAAAAATTTCTTTTTGAACTAGATTATAAAGAATCTAACCTGTTGTTTATGAGTTCAGGCAATTATGCTTCTTTGGACCTTAATGAGATAAGGGAGTTTATAAAGGGTAACTAATGAAAAATATAAAACATATTTTTTTTGATTTAGACCATACTCTTTGGGATTTTGAGAGAAATTCTTCTTTGACATTCAAACTTTTACTTAAAAAGTATAAGATAAACATAGATATAGAAGATTTTTTAAATGTTTACATGCCTATTAATTTTTCATTGTGGGATTTATATAGAGATGAAAAAATTTCAAAAGCATATTTAAGATATAATAGGTTAAAATTGACTTTTGATAAATTTAATATTCAGGTTGAAGCGTCTGTTATTGAGAATATTTCAGAGGATTATATAAAGCACTTACCAGATAATAATTTTCTTATACCTGATACTTTTGAGATTTTAGATTATTTAAGTCCAAAATATAATTTACATATAATAACTAATGGATTTAAAGAGGTGCAAAATCGTAAGCTCATTAATTCAGGTTTAATAAAATATTTTCAATGTATTATTGACTCTGAATCTGTTGGTGTTAAAAAACCACATTCTAAGATCTTTCAAAAAGCTTTTTTGTCCTCAAATGCTGCTAATTTAGAGGATTGTTTAATGATTGGTGATAATTATGAAGCAGATGTTATGGGTGCTATAAACAATGGTTTTAAGGCTATTCATTTAAACACAAATAATCAGCCCTTACATGAAGATTCTATTATAATAAATAATTTGATTGAACTTAAAAAAATATTGTAATTAATAGTTTTTTTGTCTTACTAACTCGTACAATATAGCTCCACAAGCAACAGATACGTTTAAAGACTCAATTTTTCCAAGTAATGGTATTTTTATTAAGGAGTCACACAGTTTTATTACTGAATTTGACAATCCTTTCCCTTCAGAACCCATAATTATGGCTTGTTTTTTCCCAAAGTTTGTTTGATATAAATCTGTTTCTGATTTTTCAGATGCACCATAAATTTTTATCTCATGTTGTTTTAGTAAGAAAATAGCATCTTTTATATGAGAAACTTTACAAATAGGAACATTAAAAATAGCACCAGATGATGTTTTAATGGTATCTCCGTTAACTGGAGCACTTCCACTTGATTGAATAATTATGCAATCAACACCAGAACATTCTGCTGTTCTTACTATTGCCCCAAAATTTCTAACATCAGATAATTGATCTAGTATCAGAACTGAAAGTTCTTTCTGTTTTGATTCAATTAGTTCACTAAGGTCTTGAATATTCAAAAATTTTATTGGAGAAATAGTAGCAACTGCACCTTGATGGTTTTTTGGGGTTAATCTGTTTAGTTTTTCAATTGGAACGTATGAAATCTCAATAGATTTCGAATTTAATTTCTTTATCAGTTCAAATCCATTTTTGTTGTTTAGTCCTCTTTGAATAAAAACCTTATTAATAGATTTATTGGAATCAACCGCTTCAATAATCGCTCTTATTCCAAAGACTATAACTTTTTCTTTCTTTTCTGTCATGATAAAATTTATTCAAATAAAAAACCCCCAGTAAAACTAGGGGTTTTTTTATTATTTAAGTGTTTAGAGAATTATCTCCATCCACCTGTTGAGTAGTCCACACCAGCAACTCCTTCTGAACCACCATAAGTGTAGTAGTCAGCAGGTATAGCTTCTAAAGCTGATCCCGGAATTGGGAAGTGTAATAGAGTTCCAGCTTGTAGCCAGTCTCTACCTCTCATTTCAAAGAATGAAATACCAGATGAAGCTAATGGGAACTCTACCATTCTTTCATAGTGAATAGCAGCGTCAACAGCAGCAGCATCAGCTGGAACATCAGTTGTGATCTGTCCTCTTACTTTACGAGCACCTGTAGCTGAGTTAATAATCGCAGCAGCTCCAGCAACATCACCAGCTCTCATTTTAGCTTCAGCTAAGTACATGTGAGTTTCCCAGTAAGGAATTTCTTCAGTAGGAACAGTCCATTCTGTAATGTACTCATTATATCTAGCATATCTGTAAGAACTGTAGTGGTATTCTCCACGCTCAGGTCTAAAGTTTTGGCTGTTTAAGTAAGCAAAGTCACTTGCTAATCTTGCATCTGCACTAGTAGCTTCAGGAAGAATAGTAGTGTTTGCAGGCCAGTAGTCAGGGTATGTTGGATCCATTAAGTTAATAACTCTTAGATCAATTCTAGCCCATCCTGGGTAAACTAGGTATGTCTTAAAGTAGTCATACCAAGTAACGTCGTCATGAACAATTTCGAAGTCAGTTTGCATACCAGCAGCTGCATAAGCAGCAATTTTGCTCCAGTTTGCTCCGTCTCTTTCAGCTTTTGTTCTTGCGTTTCCAGCAAGCATTCTAGCTCCATAACTATTCATTATCTGCGCTAATTGAGCAGAAGAATATGATTTAGTCATAAAATTAGCAGGTACTGTAAACGAATTAGTAGAAGCAATTGCAATTGCTTCATCTAATTTTTGAATAGCAAATGCCATAGCCTCAACGTGACCTGATCCATCAGTACTTCCAATAACACCAGTTTCGTCAGAAAGCCATGTTTTATCAAAGTACATTGCTGATGAACCAATAGCTAGAGCTTGTGCAAACTTAGCCATAGCTCCCATCAAATTGTTGTCACTGAACTGTACGCCGTTAGAAACCGCTAAAGCAATCTGGTTAGCATCTGTTAAAACAGAGTAAAGAGAGTTAAAATAACTTCTAGTTACATTGTTTCCATAAGATGTAGTATTGTTAAAAGCAGCTCTTGGCTCACTAGATAAGTCTCTCATTCCTGCGTTACCCCAAGAACAAGAAGATGTATCTGCCATGGTATTTAATGCCATTCCAGGTCCATAATAGTTGGAATCAGCCATATACCAGTTTCTGAAAAGCCCTCCAGCTGTAGCTTCTAAAGCTACTGGATCTGATGCAAGAATGTCATCATTGGGAGATTCAGGATTTTCTACGTATAAATCACTTTCAATGTCACAAGCTACAAAAGCAAGTGCTGAAAGAAAAATTATACTAAATGGTTTAAAAAATCTTTTCATGTTTTTTTTTTTAGAAATTAAGTTTAAGTGATAATGAATAAGTAGATTGTGTTGGATATACTCCATAATCTACAGAGAAATATTGTTGAGTACCACTGCTGTAAGTTGTAACTTCTGGATCCCATCCTGTGTAATCAGTTATAGTAAGTAAATTACGACCGATTATACTTAATTTTGCAGAAGTTATTCCAGGAACTAATTCAGAGATTTCATCTGTTGCATTCCAAGAAAGAGCTAATTCTCTTAATTTTACATAAGTACCGTCCTCAACCCAGTAACCGTTGTTTTGGTTTACATCGTATAAAGAACCATAATATTTTCTAGTTTTCTTCATGTTGTCTGGTTTCCCAGCTTGGTCAACTATAGCAGATCTCTCAGAAATTGTATTCCACTGAGTGTTTCTGTTATATATATCACCACCTTGTTTCCAGTCCCATAGCATATACATTCCAAAGTCGCCGTAAGTTAAATTAGAAGTCATACCAACTCTAAAGTCAGCATTTTGATTTCCAATTTGCTCTGTTACAGGTGTTCCTGCACCGTCTACTTTGATTATAGCAGCTTCGTCTGGAGTTCCGATGTCAGCAGTTTTAACAACCATACCATCAGCATTGATGCTGTAGTCGCTAATTGATGCACCAGAAGGTAATTGAGCAGCCATATCGTCTAAGTTATCAACAAATACTCTACCCCACATACTTCCAAACTCAGTGTCAGCTTCTAATAAGAAAAGTGCATCAGTACCAACATATTGTTTAGGAGCATTTACTTTTAAAATATTTGAATCACTAGAAGAGTAGTTAGCTCCAATATTCCAAGTTAAATCGTCATTGTTTATTAATTCAGCGTTGATTTGAGCTTCAATAGTATTAGACTCTAAGTCACCAACGTTTTGCCATTGTGAATTCTTACCAGCATTCGCAGGAGCGAATAAAGACACAATCATAAACTGATCAGATGTAACAGCATTTGAATAAGCACCTTCGAAAGTTACTTTACCATCTAAGAAAGAAGCAGTTATACCAACTTCTTTTTCAGTTGTAAGCGAAGGAACTAAATCAGGGTTACCAGCAATTCTGTTTGTAGATAAATTACCTCCACTTAATGGAGTCTGCTCATATTGCCAGCTAAATCCTGGTTGGTTACCAGAAGTACCAATAGCAACATTAATTTTTAATTCATCCACACCATTAATATCTAGATCTTCAGTTAAACGGTAAGCACCAGAAACTCTGTAGAATTCATTCCACTTGTTGTTAGCACCAAATAATGAAGAACCATCTCTTCTAAATAATCCATCAAGGATAAATTTATCATCGTAAACAAGTCCAACAATACCAGCATAGTTTTGCTCTCTTGTTGTGTTTGTGTTAGAATTTATAGAAACTGTAGATGGATCAAAGTTATCAAGTGTAGGAAGTCCTTTGTAAAGGAAATCGTTACCACTTGCTGTATAAGATTCGTATTCTCTATCAATAGCTTGGTAGCTTAATTTTGCTTTAACATCTAAATCATCAAATGATTCAGCATAGTTAATTGTAGCATTTAAAGCTTGCAAGAAACTTAGAGAAGCATATTTACTCATACCACCTTTAGAATAACCAAATCCTTCAAGGTCACCTGTCGTAGTGTAACTATCGTAAGGAGTTATACTAGTTGATCTGTAACTGTTGTTTTCAAACGAGTAAGATACTTGAGCGTTTATAGTTGAAGTAAAGTTATACTGTAAGTCATAGCTTCCAATAAAACGATTGTGAGTTACTTCACTTCCAGATCTATCGTAGTTCCATAAATTGTATAGTGGGTTACCAATCTCACTTTCGTGTGGATCTGGTAAATACCAGTAAGGAGAACCATCTGGGTTAGTGTAAGTTACGTTAGCATCAGGACTTAATCTTGTAGCAGTTCTAAAAATTCCGCCACCTAATCCTGGTCTATCTTTAACCATGAAAAATGCGTTAGAAGTTTTAAAAGTTAACTTATCAGATAAGTCATAATCTAAGTTTGCTCTGTAAGATTGTCTCTTGTAACCTTCAGTCATTACTACAACACCTTCATTCTTTGTGTTTTCAAAAGAGAATAATGATCTTGCATTTTCAGTACCAGAGCTTACAGAAATGTAATTAGTGCTTGTGATACCTTCAGTAAAGAATTCATCCTGGAAGTCTCTGTATACACCATAAGGATTATCAGAGAATCCATCAGGGTCTTCAGAACGAGCACCAATTGTAGCTTGTGGACCACCAGCAGCGTAAACACTAGCGAAACCAGCTGGATAAGTAATACCTGCTAATTTAGTGTACTGACCTTGAACATTTTGCCAGTCATCTGCCATTGTCCATCCGTGAGACATGTTAACGTCCATCGGATTAGTTATTTTGTTAAAACCAGTTTCTGATCTGAATGTAACTTGAGTTTTACCAATTTGACCTCTTTTAGTAGAGATAACAATTACACCATTACCAGCTCTTGATCCATAAAGTGCTGCAGCAGATGCTCCTTTAACGATCTCAAAACTAGCGATATCGTCAACGTTAACATCATCTAAACTACCTACTAAAGTACCATCTACTAAAACTAGTGGCTCTTGAGTACCGTAGAAATTTCCTGCACCTCTTAGAACAATTGTAGAACCTGCACCAGGTCTACCTAAGTTAGCAATAGAAACACCAGCAACTTTACCAAGTAATGCACCAGCAGCAGAGCTAGCTGGAACAGCCTCAATATCTTCAGCTTTAAGTGAAGCTACAGTTACCGATAATTTTTTCTTTGAAGTTGCACCAGCAACACCAGCAACGATAACTTCTTCTAGCTGAGTGTCAGCAGTTAAAGTAAAGTTGATAGTAGCTGATGATCCAACTGTCGCAGTTTGAGAAGTGTATCCTACGTAGCTAACAGAAAGAACATCTCCTTGGTTAGCTGAAATTGAATAAACTCCATCAAAATCAGTTGTAACACCGTTACTTGTTCCAAGAACAACTACAGTAGCACCAGGAATTGGTGATCCAGAGTCATCTGAAACAGTTCCGCTAACGTTAGTTTGAGCGAAACCCCATTGAAACACCATCATAAATGACAGCGTCAAAAACTTAAATAATTTGGTTTTCATATGTTTATTATTATATATTTAATTTGCTAAAATGTTAATAAAAAGTTAATAAAGCAAATATTTCAATATTTTTTTAGCTAAAAAACTGATCCTTCACAATGTTTTACAGGTTACAATTTAGTATTTAGAATAAATATGAATTACATTTCTAAAGTCTGTCATATATATATATGTATATCAACTTAATAATTTATTGAACTTTTTTTTTCAATAGGTTTGATTAATCATAAAAAAAATTTACATTTGCACGCCCAAATAAGGGAAAAGTAAATTTAGAATATGCCTACAATATCGCAGTTAGTAAGAAAAGGAAGAAGGAAGATTACTAAAAAAAGTAAATCTGCTGCTTTAATTTCTTGTCCTCAAAAAAGAGGAGTTTGTACAAGGGTTTACACCACAACTCCTAAAAAACCTAATTCAGCAATGAGAAAAGTTGCTAGGGTTAGATTAACAAATGGTACAGAGATTAATGCTTACATTCCTGGTGAAGGACACAATTTACAAGAACACTCAATAGTATTAGTAAGAGGAGGAAGAGTTAAAGATCTTCCAGGAGTTAGATACCATATTGTTAGAGGTGCTCTTGATACTGCAGGTGTTGAAGGAAGATTGCAAAGAAGATCAAAATACGGAGCTAAGCGCCCAAAAAAATAAATATTAATTGATGACGTTCAATTTATTGAACCTCTCTAAAACTGAAATAAATGAGAAAAAGTAAGGCAAAGAAAAGACCATTACTACCTGACTCTAGGTTTAATGATCAACTTGTAACTAGATTTGTCAATAACTTAATGTGGAGTGGGAAAAAATCCACAGCATTTAAAATCTTTTATGATGCAATCGACATCATAGATCAAAAAAAACAAGACGACGAAAAAACTGCTCTTCAAATTTGGAAAGATGGTTTATCTAATGTAATGCCGCATGTTGAAGTAAGAAGTAGAAGAGTAGGTGGTGCGACTTTCCAAATACCAATGCCAATACGTCCAGACAGAAAAATTTCAATGGCAATGAAATGGATGATTTCATTTGCTAGAAAGAGAAATGAAAAATCAATGGCACTTAAATTAGCTTCTGAAATTCTTGCTGCTGAAAAGGAAGAAGGAGCTGCTGTAAAGAAGAGAGTAGACGTTCACAAAATGGCAGAGGCCAACAAAGCATTTTCACACTTTAGATTCTAATTAGATGGCAAGAGACTTAAAATTTACAAGAAATATTGGTATTGCTGCCCACATTGACGCAGGTAAAACTACAACTACTGAACGTATTTTATTTTACACTGGTGTCAGTCACAAGATTGGTGAAGTTCATGATGGTGCTGCAACTATGGATTGGATGGAGCAAGAACAAGAAAGAGGTATTACCATTACTTCAGCCGCTACAACTTGTACTTGGAATTTTCCAACAAACCAAGGAGAAAAATTGCCTGAATCTAAACCATACCATTTTAATATTATAGACACACCTGGACACGTTGATTTTACTGTCGAGGTTAACAGATCACTTAGAGTTCTAGATGGATTAGTTTTTTTATTTAGTGCTGTTGATGGTGTTGAGCCTCAATCAGAAACTAACTGGAGATTAGCTGATAATTACAAAGTTCCAAGAATGGGATTTGTTAATAAAATGGATAGACAAGGTTCTAATTTCTTGAACGTTTGTAATCAAATAAAAGAAATGCTAAAGTCCAATGCCGTTCCTATTGTTCTTCCAATTGGTGAAGAGGATAATTTCAAAGGAATTGTTGATTTAGTAAAAAATCAAGCTATTGTTTGGCATGAAGAAAAAATGGGTGCAACATTTGATGTAATTGACATTCCTGAGGATATGAAAGATGAAGTTGAAGAGTACAGAGCAAATCTAATTGAAGCGGTTGCTGAATATGATGATGCTTTACTTGAAAAATTCTTTGATGATCCAGATTCAATTACAGAGGATGAAGTTCATGAAGCATTAAGAAAGGCAACTCAGGATATGAGCATTATACCTATGATTTGCGGATCTGCGTTTAAAAATAAAGGAGTACAATTTCTACTTGATGCTGTTTGTAGATATTTACCATCACCAATAGATAAAGAAGCAATTGTAGGAACTGATCCGAAAACTGATAACGAAATTGCTAGAAAGCCATCTGTTAATGAACCATTTTCTGCTTTAGCTTTTAAAATTGCGACTGACCCATATGTTGGAAGATTAGCATTTTTCAGAGTCTACTCTGGAAAATTAGAAGCAGGTTCTTATGTACTAAACAATAGATCTGGAAACAAGGAAAGAATATCGAGAATTTTCCAAATGCATGCTGATAAACAAAATTCTATTCCTCTTATTGAAGCTGGTGATATTGGTGCTGCTGTTGGTTTTAAAGACATAAAGACTGGAGATACCCTTTCTGCTGAAAAAAGTCCAATAGTTTTAGAAAGTATGGTTTTCCCTGATCCAGTTATAGGTATTGCGGTTGAGCCAAAAACTAAAGCTGATGTAGATAAGTTAGGAATGGCTCTTGGAAAGCTTGCTGAAGAAGACCCTACTTTTCAGGTTAAAACTGATGAGGCTTCAGGACAAACTATTATATCAGGAATGGGTGAATTACACCTTGATATTCTTGTTGATAGACTTAAAAGAGAATTTAAAGTTGAGGTTAATCAAGGTCAACCTCAAGTTGAATATAAAGAAGCAATTACTGCAACTGCTGACCATCGTGAAGTATATAAAAAACAATCTGGTGGTAGAGGTAAATTTGCAGATATTGTATTTACAATTGAGCCTGCAGAAGAAGGAAAAACAGGATTAGAATTTATCAATTTAATTAAAGGAGGTAATATCCCAAGAGAATTTATTCCCTCAGTTGAGAAAGGTTTTAAAGAAGCAATGAAAAATGGTCCTCTTGCAGGATTTGAGATGGATGCAATGAAAGTAACTCTTAAAGATGGTTCTTTCCACGCTGTAGATTCTGATTCACTTTCTTTTGAACTTGCTGCTAAACTTGGATTTAAAAATTCTGCGAAACAAGCAAAGTCTGTTATAATGGAACCTATAATGAAATTAGAAGTTCTTACCCCTGAGGAAAATATGGGTGATGTTGTTGGTGATTTGAACAGAAGAAGAGGCCAAGTTAACAGCATGGATGATAGAGCTGGATCTAAAGTTGTAAAAGCTCAAGTTCCACTTTCAGAAATGTTTGGATATGTTACTGCTTTAAGAACATTGAGTTCTGGTCGAGCAACTTCAACTATGGAGTTTGACCACTATGCAGCTACACCTCAAAACGTTTCAGAAGAGGTAATAAAATCAATTAAAGGAGATAACGAATAATATACCAATATAATGAGTCAAAAAATTAGAATAAAATTAAAATCATACGACTTCAATTTGGTTGACAAGTCTGCCGATAAAATCGTTAAGACTGTCAAAACTACTGGGGCAATCGTAACAGGACCAATTCCTCTTCCAACGCATAAAAAGATTTTTACTGTGTTGAGATCACCTCATGTTAATAAAAAATCCAGAGAACAATTTCAATTGTCTTCGTACAAAAGACTATTGGATATTTATAGTTCTTCATCTAAAACAATTGACGCTTTAATGAAGTTGGAACTTCCAAGTGGAGTTGAGGTTGAAATTAAAGTTTAATTAAAAAAATAATAGCAATGTCCGGGTTGATAGGAAAAAAAATAGGAATGACAAGTATATTTGACGACAAGGGAAAAAATATTCCTTGTACTGTCATTGAAGCTGGTCCTTGTGTCGTTACTCAGATTAAAACCAGTGAAGTCGACGGCTATAATGCTGTGCAATTAGGTTTTAATGACAAAAATGAAAAACATTCTAATAAAGCAGAAGCTGGTCATTTCTCAAAATCAAAATCCTCAGCTAAATATAAATTGGTTGAGTTTCAAAACTTTGATCAAGATTTGAGTTTGGGTGATTCAATTTCAGTTGATCACTTCTCAGAAGGTGAGTTTGTTGATGTTTCAGGAAATTCTAAGGGTAAAGGCTTTCAAGGTGTAGTTAAAAGACATGGTTTTGCTGGTGTTGGTCAAGCTACTCATGGACAACATAACAGATTAAGAGCACCTGGTTCTATTGGTGCT
>Ga0208127_1001577_pt1 | contig 11290 bp, 7 predicted proteins | sample ETNtaG_6_FD_185751 | JGI IMG/M metagenome (GOLD analysis project Ga0208127, IMG submission 185751) | Marine microbial and viral communities from oxygen minimum zone, Eastern Pacific Ocean - ETNP201306SV45 (SPAdes) (version 2) | ecosystem: Environmental > Aquatic > Marine > Oceanic ...
CGGGCTCACGAACTGAACGAACTCTATCGTTCGCAAAACCGCTCCTCTTTCGCAATCCGCGTGGGGCTCGCTACCGGTTATGCCAAGGTCGGCAATATCGGGCCCGCCGAAAAGATTGATTACACGGTCATCGGCAGCGTTGTTAACCTGGCGTCGCGATTACAAGGTGTGGGTGAGCCGGGAGATGTTGTCATTGATGAAGACACCTGTTTTTTCGTCAAGGACCGCTATCCGGTTACTGATCTTGGCTCCAAGGATCTCAAGGGATTCTCAAACCCGATAGCCGTCTTTTCTGTCAGCGTCCGTGAACAAACTGCCACGCGCTAGCCTTCGGGTTTCATGTCTTCCGACAGGCATGCGAAAGCCCGCTAGAGGAAGGATTTGAACCGGTATGCCTGGAACACAAAGCCTTGTCCAACTGCCAATGTACGATTGGCCTGAATTTACTCAGGCGACCAATCGTTTGTGGACATCGATACGCGATCACTTCAACAAGGCAGGGATTAATGCGCCAACTTCGCTCGACCGTATGTCACCGTCAGCCGAAACCTGGCAATCACCTAACCTTTTGCTCAGCCAAACCTGCGGATTACCGCTCGTGGCGGATCTTTCTGGAAAAGTGAAGGTGCTCGGCAGTTTCGCTTATTGGGACATCGAACCCGCTGGCTCTTATCACAGCCTAATCATCTCCCATAAAAACGACGATGAATCTGAGTCGTGTCTCGAGGGAAAACGAGCCGTCATCAATGGCGATGACTCCTATTCAGGATGCCTTGCGCTCAAGTGCTATCTTGCCGACCACGGTTTAGATGAAAACCCTTTTGCCTCTGTCATTGTCAGCGGGGGTCACCGCGCCTCGCTTTGTGCTGTCGCGAGCGGCAACGCCGACATCGCGGCAATCGACTGCATCAGTTGGCATCTGGCAAGGCAATGTGAACCTGCCACCAAGAACCTCGAAGTGATCGGCCATACCGAGAGCCGGCCGGGACTGCCACTCATTACCCATCTTGATGCATCAGCGCAAGAAATCTCCGCGATGCGCGATGCCCTTGCCCGCGCCGTAGATGATCTCGACGAAAAAAGCTGTACGATGCTCGGTATCCACGACTTCGTGGCGCGTGAGGAGTCAGACTACGCGCCTATTGCCGAGGATTTAGCGCGCTGCGGCTCGCTTTCGCTTTCGGCCGGCCCATTTCTCGCAGGCTACGCCGACTGACCATCCCGCTACTCAGATTGACTCAACTCTGAGGGCTTGGCCTCTTTGGTCATCCCCGGAGTGGACACAGTCAGCGGCGGGAAAGTGCCAACATGGTAGTTGTGACACATCACGCAGTTGTCACCTGCCTCTTGGGGCACATGACAGTCACTACACTGACCCTTATCCAGGGATTCGAAATTCGACTCAAAGGTCAATGGATCGTGATCGGCAAAAGCCTCCATGTAATCCGCATCGGTATCCAGCACGTGGCACGTGAGACAGCCTTCTTCATCCAACACACTGAAATGCGGAGCGTGAGAGAACCGGGTAAAACCGCGCACATGAGGCGTCGGCTGTTTTGCCCGCCATCTCACTTGAGGAACACTATTGCCTTCGAGTTCAATGCCATGGCATTTCATGCAGGCACCGGGGGCTTTGGCATCGGCGACCCGCTCGAACAGCCTCTGACCGAAGAGGTTACCGCCGACCTGCGCCGCGGCGGCCTGCTCTATCCATGACTTGAGGAATCCATCTGCGTGACCACTCGGTCTATAGCGTAATACGAACTCCTCTTGATACCAGCCGCCCGCGGATGCCCAGTCCTCTGCCGATACAGGCGCCATCGCCTCCGGAGATGACTCTTCCTCATCGGAATCCGCAAACAGTTCTGGCTCCTCTGATTCCTCGCCCAGAATATCATCGGCGCCTGACAGGTCATCGGTACCGATAATATCTCCGCCACTGGCTGCATCGTCGAGCGTTTCAAGACTGAGAATCTCTCCTTCATCAGACGCTTCATCCGTATCCGTATCGCTGCCCAAAATATCGCCGTCGTCCGCCAGTTCGTCATCCCCAAGAATATCGCCATCGCTGGCATCACCATCCAGCCCCTCGAGGTCCAGACTGTCTTCTTCAGAGGCATCTTCGCCACCCAGAATATCGCCTCCATCAGCAAGCGCATCGTCATCCAGCATATCGCCAGAGTCTTCCTCGTCTGATACCGAATCCGGTTCTGCCGCCATGACTGGCTCCTCTGCCGGCGCTGGAAACAAAACCGCCTCTCCAGCCCGGTAGCGCGCGACTTCGTCTAAAAGGTCTGGGAACCAGGCATTCGCAGAAGCTGAAACCGCGTCTTGCGGCAACAAGGCTCCAAGCAGCACCATATCCTCTGATGAAATTTCCCGATCCAGTGCGGCTTCAAGACGCGATTTAAGCGCTGGCACGCCCTCGATAACCAGATCGTGCATCAAATCCTTGACGCTCCACGCCAGCTCTGTGGCAGCGAAAATCACTTCATGATCGGCGTCCGTCAGGTCCAAGGGGTCAACCTGCCCATCCAGCACGGCTTTGGCTGCGATATAACGAGGATCAGAAGCCAGAAGCACATCCATAAAGGGCGTTGGGAGCTCTTCGGCAAATTCGGGCCAATAACCTACCGGCGCGCCTCGTTCTGCAAGCGTAAGAATATCTAACCCCGGGACATTGAGCACGGCAATCCCCTTGGACGTCGCTCGAGAGTCGCCTTTAATCTCACCCGCGTGGCAGGCAGCACAGGAGGTTTCAAAACCTGACGTGATCATCGCCGCTCCATCGTCAGATGGCGTATGACAGTTTGCACAAGTGGTAGGCGCCTGTGCCACAAACTCCTCATCCTGAAAATGCTTCTTGATATGGCTCACATGATCAAAGGCTATCCCCGTGCGGCGATGATATGGATAGCTCCCGAAGTTTGGATGGCCTTGTGAGAAGCTCATGAAAGCAGACTCATGGCAAGACTGGCACTGGTCATTGGACATGAGTGAGATGTCCATGCTCCGGCCTTTATGTTCCGTATGGCAACTCATACATGACAGAGTCTCTTCTTCATTGTGAACACCCCCCAGGCTTCGCGTCATGGCAAGCGTCAACGTTTTTCTACTTGTCTGGATGACATCGAGTCCTGCGGTTCGCAAAACACTTGGCGGCTGGGAATGCGCCGTGTTCGGCGTGTCGCCCAGATTGTGGCAAGTCAGGCATAAGTGACTATCGGCTTCAATGTTGTTCTGAAAGAACGCCGCATGAATCCAGCCGGACGGACCCGCATCAAACGCGGTATGGCAGACGCTGCAGTCTTCGTTCAGTAACCCGTGCCCCGCACTCATCTCACCCGGAGAGAAAGCCGCCTTCATGGCCGATGACCCCATTGCCACCGCAATCAAACCGATGCTGACCGCCATCACCCAGCGACTCACCGCCCTGCGTTTCGCAGGAAGGCTCCGAACCGGCTGACATTTTGGGATTGCCCGACAACAGCTTCCATCAGGAAGCGGGCCATTCTCGCAACGACCGCCTGCGGCCTCTGATCGGTTGCACCCCCAACGGCCATCCTCGTTTTGCCTGGGACGACATTCAAATTCCGCGCGACAGTAGCCGTTCGCATCGGGCCCGATCTGGCAGGGACGGCCGGCTGCAGCGTGGCCGCAAACCCAATCCTGTGTTACACGATGATAGGAACTGCTCCGGTAATCGAACCTCTGCAACCGCCCTCTCACGACAGTCCTCCGGAAAACGCGTGCACCAGGATCGTATGGACCAGCATGCCGATCAACAAGGCGCCAGTCAGCGGCACGTGAATAAAGAGCCAGAATTTCATGGCACCTTGCAGCGCATAGGCAAAATCCAACTCATCTTTTCGTTCAACCAGATACCTAAGCTCTGCCAGTCGCTCACGATCATCTGCGTTCAGATAACGCTCAAGGCTATCCATTTCATTTTGGAGTTTGTAGAGCGTCCGGTTTGACGAAACCAGATGGCCGAGCCAGTTCCGAGGTCCAGCAAAAAACGATGACAGACGGGAGAAATAGAACTCCCGAAGTACAGCGGCACCTGTCTCACCGGCACTCGCCAAAAGTATTTCTTCAGCCTGCTCACGCAGGCGCACCATAAACCCAGGGATGCGCTCGAATATCACTTCTTCGCCGCGACGGGTAAGGCGCCTGGCGAAGACTCGATTGATCGCGATGCCGACCACACCACTTAACGCCACCAGAAGAAACACGATGGCGAACAAGCCCTCGAAAACACCGTCGGGAATTCGCCATCCGACGTGTACAAAAAAAGCAAACAGCGCGATTAAACCGCCGTAAATATGCGCCTGAAGCCAAGATGATGCCCGGCCGATCGGCAGGGTCGACACCTTCTTTCGGATACGGTATCCGGATAAAGCAAGCACGAGGCCAAAGAGAATCCAGCCTGTCAAAAACCCATTCTGATTGACTGCCGTTACGTAAACCGTGCTGGAGACAACGACAAGCAAGGCCGCCAGTATCGCAAATGTGACGTTAACGAATCGGCGCCGGGCGAAGCCTTTCATCGGTTCATCCACTTCGCCAGCGATGCCGTATCAGACAGGTCCATCCGAGCCAGGGCATCGTGGGGACAAGCCCGTTGGCACGCCGGACCGCCGATCTGGTCAACACACAGATCGCATTTCGTCGACTTGACTACGGGTTGGCCGGTAATCTCATCAAAGATAAGCCCGCCTTGGGCATCTCGCACTTCAACCATGCGGATGTTGTCGTAGGGGCAGTTGTTGGCACAGGTCGCGCAACCGATACAGGTGTCGTCATTAACTACTACCTCTCCCGATCCCTCGACACGGTGAATCGCGCCGGTGGGGCAACCGAGCATGCACACCGGATCGAGGCAGTGCATGCACGCGTTAGCCACCATCAGGTTTTGTATGCGCCTGCCATGTCTATTGAACCGCGGGTTGTTGTTATGACCCACGGCGCACGCTTCCGAACACGCGTCACACCTGACGCAGCGATCCAGATTGATAAGCATCGTTTGCGAGCCGTTGATATAGCGGCTGTCGACCAGGAATTCGACTACCTCCGGTGCAAGACCCGAGGTTGCCGGGTCAGACCCCGACACCTGCGCCTGCGCTTGAGGCGCGGCGGGCTTAACGGATCCTCCGGCTCGATGCTCAGGCAACGTCGGCAGAACATACTGCTCCACAACGTGGGTGGGCACCCTGAGAATGTCACTGTAGCCCACTGCCCTGAGCGAGTTTTGCAGCTGCACCGGCTCGCCTTCATCGCGCCAGTTATGCAACAGTTCCTCTAAGCCGAAGACTGCACCGGTCCCCAGATAAGACGTGGTTTTGTGGCCATGGTCATGCTCGTGACTGACCCGGGCAAATCCGGCACGGACCATCAACAATCCGTCAGGATAATCTCCTTCGCGAGCGATGACAGGCTCCTTTTCCAATCGCTCGGCCGGCGTCCCTTCTGCGGCACGCATGAATGAGGCCTGCCAATCAAAGTTACCGTATGTCTCGAATAATGTGAGATCAACAATACGGCTCATAGTCTCGTGATCGAGATGCTTGAAAACCCATGACTCGCGCAGATGCGCTTCGAGGCTGCGTTGCCGATACAGTCCATCGATATGCTCCTTGAAAGAAGCAACACGATTGCGAATATCCCGGATTCCAGGTCGCCGAATCTCCAGCAACTCCACTCGCCCCTGGGCAAAAATCGTGCTGGTACGCGGCGCCCGCGTCAGCGCGGCGATCTCGCCAAACATCTCAGTCTCGCCGAGAGTGACGGTCTTAAAACGTTCGCAGATATCGTCAATATCGGTAATCCGCGCTCGGGTCTCACCTTGCTCAGTGACCCGAGTATCGGTTGCGGTTTTTGGATCCAACCTGGCGATATCCCGAACCTCGGGCAGCTTGGGCCGGGACCAGACCTGCGCAAGAGACTGCCATACCGTTTTTTGTTTCGGTTGCGCCCGCCCGAGCAATGTATTCGGCAGTCCGGGAGGAAGGACTACGCGCACGGTACCCGCCATCACGAAGAACGTCGACGTACCATGATCTCCGGCACGGAGAATCAGATCCCCGGATTCAAAAGAAACAAGGCGCGCATCATTTCGGATGATGTCGCGCAAGGTTGCCGACGGCGCAAACCGTGACTGGTCCATGCCGTCGAACGGCGCCATGGCGAGGATGCGCTCGACATCGGCATCCGTGAGATCAGGACCAAACGGCTGATCCCAGCGTTTCGGGCGCCGGATCGAACGCTGGGGAGCTTCAGCCATAACGGATTCTGGCGCTGATTCCCTTTACCGGGAAACAGTTATGGCTGAATCACCTTGCCTTTATATTTCTCTGGCGTGGGAAGCGCTTTATCGATCCCCGCAAAAGCAGAACCGTCGTGATTTGCTGCAAACGCAATGGCCGCTTCCTGAACGCCCTCTGCCGCTGCGACGAGCGCGGCTTCATTATTCAGACTGAGCTTTGCTCCGGATGCGGCTTCCAACGCCTGTTTGATTTCAGGTGCCGCACCGCCGGTGAGTTCATCGATTTTCGCCAGCCGCTTCTTTGCACGGGAAGCGCGTTTTGCCATCGAGACGGCATAAGTCGCCTTCTCAGTCGCTTTGGATACCCCGCGCAGGGAGTACTCCAGCTCGAGCATCTGGCCGATCAGAAACATCATGCGCTGTCGATTAACGTCGGCAGCCTCATTCTCTTTCGTGTACCACACGTTGTGCCGGACCTCACCTTGGCTCCAGGCAACCAATTCGAATTTGCTGCCGGCGGCGTGGCCTCCTTTATTGACGAGCTCTTCATTGGGAACCATATGGCACTGGTAGCAATTTTCTGCGAGCGCATAGAGATTCGACGGTCGAATCATGCCAGCCGCTTCGGCATCTGCCCATCGCTGGATCTTATGTTCTGGTGTTTCTGTTTCCTTGGTCGCATCCTTGCCGCCAAAATCACTGTGGACTTTGATGTAGCCCTCCCCTGCGCCGTGACAACTTTCACAACTGATGCCGGCGATTGGCTTTGACTTGCCCTCCTTGATCGCCGAGGTGAAATGACAGGAAAGGCAATCGCTCTCTGCCTTGATCCGCTTGATGCCCATCTTGCTGGCAATTTCGCGGCTTTCGTCCGATCGCGGCAATTCGTGAAAGGTCTTGGCATGATGACTTTCCTTCCATGCCTTCACCGAAGACTCGTGGCACTCCCCACAGGCATCCGGTCCGGTGACCTTTTGCGGGTCGATATGCAGTTCCTGCGCGTTCGCCGCGGTCATCACTGCAAAACCCATTACCACCAACAGGCTGCTGCAAAAGCGTGTGATCCGAGTCATTTATCCATACCTCCTGATTGCATTTTTATTTCATTTATCATGACATCATGACAATTACACAGATATTAGTTCGAGACACCAGTTGCCGTCATTAGCAGGGAAATATCGCCGCTAGCCGTCGTCAGGATCACATATGCACCCGCGACGCGGCACTTGAGGAGAATCAGGCATCGAGCGTCACATCTCCCTTAGGTATCGAGATACACGTTAAACAGGATCCTGTCTCCGGCATCGAACCCGGCTCATTCAGGTATTCAACGTTTCCCGACTTCAGGGCCGTGATACAGCTTCCACAGTTGCCCGCCCTGCACCCTGAGTCCATTGCGATACCGTTTGCCTCAGCAAAGTCCAACAAAGACGCCTCGGTGCCATCCCAGGTCACCGTCTTCTCCGAGCGAGCAAAGGTCACAGCAACTGCCGCAGCGACCGACCCGTCCTGCTTGCTCTCATCGGCCGGCTTTTTCTTGACGCTCGCTGGGCCAAACGCCTCGAAGTGGACATCATCCTCCGGGACGCCCCACTGTGCCAGGCCCTCGGTCACGGCATTCATCATGGGCGGGGGACCGCAAATATAAAAGTCGAAATTATTTGAGGGCAGCACCTGCTTAAAGAGATCAAGGCCCACCCTTCCCTGATGCTGGTAATCCACATTAAGTTCGTCTTCCGGAATCGGATCGCTGTAGCAAACGTTAAGCTTAACGTTCTGAAATTCAGCGGCCAGACGTTCCAGGTGACTTTTCTGAACGTGCTCACGGGAATTGCGCACACCAAGAAAGAACCAGATCTCCTGTCGCGAACCCGTCTCGCATAAGGCGTTCAGCATGCTCAGCACCGGCGTAATCCCGATGCCTCCGCCGATCAGCACTACCGGGCGATTACGCGTCAGATCCAGGAAAAAATTTCCACTCGGTGCCTTGCAATCCAGAATATCCCCCTCGAAGACTTCATCGTTGAGGTAAGACGAACTCAGGCCTGGCGCCAACTCGGGCCGGTCACGTGGCGGGGGCACCTTCTTGACGCTAACCCGGAAGTAATCCTTGCCAAAACTATCTGACAGGGAATAGCAGCGAATAACAGGTTTGGACTGGTTAGGAATGCGTAGAGAAAACGTCAGGAATTGTCCCGGGTGAAAAGGGGGCAGCGGCTTGCCGTCGTGCGGCGCCAGGTACAGGGAATGAACACCCTCCGCCTCCAACACCTTGCGGGATACCTCAAACTTTCTGATCCCATTCCAGGAATGTTCGAAAAGATCCTCTCGACGTTTTGCTTCCCGCAGAACTGCCCGGGTTTGGGATCGCAAGTACTCCCTGGCGTCGTTGAGGTGTTCTTTTTGGGTGCGAGACCGACGCACGATTCCGGTCACCGCAAAAAGAGCCTGGCCGAGCGCCGCGACCAGAATCACGGCCCCCGCAATCTGGACAAATACTGGCTGAAAGAGTCCCTCTAGCAAAACTGAGGTACTCCAAATGACACCACACTGAATTTGTCAGACTGCATATCGTTAGAACCTGAAAAGAAGCTCTGCTCTCAGCCCCTGGCCGTCCGCCTGATCTTCATTCACTGACGCAAAACCGTCAATCTGAAGCACGGTTCTATCCCCAAGGGCATGCTGCAATCGCAACCCCAGAGCGCCGGCAGCGGGATTGGCGCCATCGATGTGACCGCGCCCACCCAACTCCAGGACCAATTGTGTGCGCTGCTGGTTAAAGAATTTCTGATAACCCAATGCCGCCCCGTAGGAATCATCCGGATCGTTACTCAAGGCAGAGCCGTAGTTGCCCAGACCTACGCCTGCAAACAGTATGCCAACGCGTGCCAAAGGTCCACCGGCGATGGGATCTCTTGCAGCAGACGTGAAGCTGTCCAACCCCAGAAACGCATTCAGGTACGCAACATCATGACTGTAAGCGGGAGTCGTGGAGCTCTCTGCAAAAAACAGGGTACCGTCAGTTGTTTTTTGGCCGGCGGGGTTGAATGCCATTGAGTGATTGACCCGAAACGCCGTGTTGTAAAGCCCAACCCGCTGAACACTGGAGGCGCCAATGTTGAAGGTATCTCCAATAGCATTCTGATTAGAACTGCCGATTGCCCAGGCGGCGTCGAGATTGAACGTCGACTTGCGAAAATCGGTTTCCGTAAACAAACCGAGCAACGTCGTTGCCCCGCCGTCGAGGCTTGGCTCACGATCAATGTTGTCCCAACCAAAGAAGCCGGTAATACGCAGATCAACGATGCCGGGAAGAATGATGTTGTCGCGCGTTACGCCGACACCATCCACGGTATCGTTGAGCATCATGCCTTCCTGGAAGAACAGCAGTTGGCGGCCTATCGAAAAACCAATATCCAGGGCTCGGCTGTCGTCAGGATCCAGATTCGGGAAGATTTCCCCAAATTCGCCCTCAACAAAGACGGTCGTGACATCTAAATCAGAGTGCCACTCACAATCGCTTCCGCTGCCACTCAAATCGCAGCCACTGAAGTCACTGCCGTCCCGCAAGGGCGAGATACCCACCAGCAAACGCTCCGTCGGCGTCATATGGACGTTGGCGAACAAATCCAAACGGTTTCGCCACTCCTCAAGCTGGTCTGTAGGCCCTCGATCAAAGTACTGCAACGCAGTGCGATAACTTCCGAAAACCCACAGCGCCGGTGTCCAGACCGCTCCCGTGGGCAGTTCGATTCCCTCAGGAATATTGCCGGGGCCGAGAAAATCTGGTCCGACCTCGACCAGTGGGGGTGTGCGGGCTGGCAACTCATCCGGCGTCTTCATCGGAATCGGCTCATCGCTGAACTCGCTGGTTTCGGCCGCCCACGTGGGATGCCCAACGAGCAAGCAGATAGCCATCGCAACTACTCCAGCAAAGGCAGAACCTCGCTCGACATACTTAAACATCTTTGACTATTCCAATAACAAACACGCCTTAACTCCCGATCGCGACTCTTTCATAACCAACAAACTTGAGCGGTCAGTCGGCCGTCGCAATTTTTGCTTCATCTGCCGTCTTGCTGTCGACCATGACGGTGGTCGTTTTCTCCCAGACCACAAGTGCGCCATCTACAACCCGGTCTGCGATCTGCTTGGGACTCATGCTGTAGTCAAAGCCCACACCCTTGATTGCATCAATCAGATTGACGGGGATCATCTGGGAGACAAGTTTGATATCTATGCTGTATTCACCCGGCACTGATACGCCCTGACCATTGACACGGTACTGCGCAGTTCGCGAACCATTCGGCTCAATGGTCTGCTTATGTTTTCTTGCTCCCCGCGGCCGGCCATAGATTGTGGTGGCGCGCGTCTCAGGACGGATGAACGGCAAGGCTGCTGACGATGTGTTGACCGCCAGGACCTGTTCACGTTCCGCCCCGCGGACCGGACGAACGACGAATTTAGTCTGGAGGTTAAAAAGATCTTTATCTAAAGGTAACTCACCGTTATGCACATACAGCGAGTGCGAATCCCTGACGTCGCCGTTTGGATCCCGGTCGCCTGATCGGTAAACAACGTTGCCGACGGGATCGGTTACTGTCACATCGAGAAAGATCAACCGCTCAGCGTCGAAACCCGTTGGAACACCGTGGCCGTCCATGGGGTTGATCACATCAATCTCAAAACTGATCCCCGAAGCATCGGCGCTGCGTACCCGAATATCGCTCAGCTCAAATCCATGCTTTAAAACCTCAAGACGTTTTTCACGCGCCCACTCGAGTCGCTCGAACTGGTCATCCAGGATCGCACGCGCATCATACCGGGCGTCGACCCACTGCCAAGGCTCGGGAAACTCATAGTCGTCTGCCACGGAGTCTTCGAATTCATCGGTTCCCCACCCCGCCTCATAGTCGAACTTGAGCCACTCGCGCTGAGTGGCCAACGCAGTCGCCTCGACGCTGTGCGGGAAGAGGCCGGGATGAATAATCGAATAATCGGGGCCAGCAAAGAAGTGGTTGGTCA
>Ga0208127_1001583_pt1 | contig 11258 bp, 6 predicted proteins | sample ETNtaG_6_FD_185751 | JGI IMG/M metagenome (GOLD analysis project Ga0208127, IMG submission 185751) | Marine microbial and viral communities from oxygen minimum zone, Eastern Pacific Ocean - ETNP201306SV45 (SPAdes) (version 2) | ecosystem: Environmental > Aquatic > Marine > Oceanic ...
GAGTTAAGTTACGCGGAACCAATACAAACATACCCCGAAGCAAACTTACCAAGCCACCCATTGGTGAGCCCGAATGCCAGATGCCTTCCAGACGGTGTCCTCTTGTACGTATAATTAGGGGAGCACTTTGTTTACCACGTGTGCGGTAGTGCAGTGTTGCTAAATCATCACTCATGATTTGCAGTGCATAAAGTACATAGTCTAAATATTGTATTTCAGCAATGGGACGTAAGCCACGGAATGCCATACCAATACCCTCGCCAATAATGGTAGCCTCGCGAATTCCACGATCAGCAACACGATCTTCCCCGTAGCGCGCTTGAAGTCCTTCTAGCCCTTGATTAACATCCCCAATCTTACCACTATCCTCACCAAAAATCAAAAGCTTGGGGTGTTGTTCCAGTAAGGCTTCAAAATTGTCTCTCAATATTATACGCCCATCAACAAGGCTTGTATTTGCGCTATATTTGGCGGGGATAGTTGGGATGTTTACTGAGGAATTGTCGAATTCGTTATATAGCTTATCACTGTATAGCGTTTGTGTGCTTTGTTTTTTATTTTGCCACCACACTTGTAATGCTTTTCTTGCAGGTGTAGGATTGCTACGTGTCTGCCACAACAATTCACGAACAGCTGCATAGATGGGTTTACGGTAAGGCATACTTTTTTTAGACAGTACAGTAGCTAGTGGCATCAGTACTTCAGAATCTTGTACAGATGCGATAAGTTCTTGTGCCAATTGTTGGGCTTCTATTCGCTCTTCATCGATAGGTGATAAATAAGCCTTCCAAGCAGCTGTTTTGGCTTCTTTAGCCGTTGTTGTTGCCTTTTCTTCAATGGCAATAAGCTCGTCTTCGGATGCTATTTTTTTCTCTAATATCCAATTTTTGAATTTAAGGTTACAGTCAAATTCTTTTTCCCATTGTAATCGCGAATCAGATTTGTAGCGTTCATGTGAACCAGAAGTTGAGTGACCTTGGGGCTGGGTGAGCTCTTGTACGTGAATCAAAACGGGAACGTGAGCGCTCCGTGCTAGCTCACTAGCTCTGGTATAGGCTTCAATTAGCGCAGGATAATTCCACCCGTCTACTTCAATAATTTCGATGCCAGCCTTATCTTCTGTGCGTTGCATACCACGCATGGCTTCAGATATACTCTCCTTTACAGTTTGAAATGCGTTGTCAACAGAAATGCCATAGCCATCGTCCCATACGCTGATGACCATGGGAACTTGTAATACACCGGCAGCATTGAGGGTTTCAAAAAATAAACCTTCACTAGTACTGGCATTTCCAATAGTGCCCCAAGCAACTTCGTTTCCTTGGTTAGATAGCCTTTCGTCTTTCATTGATGCCACCTTTCGGAATAATTTTGAAGCATGTGCCAAACCCAACAGCCGTGGCATTTGTGCTGCTGTGCAGGAAACGTCCGAAAATGCGTTTTTTGATTCTACCAGTGGCAGTAGATTTCCCTTGCTGTCTATTGTATCAGTATTGAAATGGCCCACCATTTGTCTTCCAGAAGACATGGGTTCTGCTATGTGGTCGGCATGTCCATAAACACTAGCAAATATGTGTTCGGGTTTTAATCCCCCAATGGACATCATGAAGGTTTGATCTCGATAATATCCAGATCTGTGGTCTCCATTTTTAAAGACCTTAGCCATAGCAATTTGTGCGAGTTCTTTACCGTCACCAAAAATCCCAAACTTTCCTTTTCCAGAAAGCACTTCTTTTCTGCCTAAGATGCTCACCTGTCTGCTGAGTGACGCAATGTAGTAGTCGTTGAGTACGTCCGATTTAAAATCGTTGAAGGTGCCTTTGGAGGAAGCAAGATTAACAGTTTTCATAAAGTTCTGCAAATTTAGGAAAAATAGGAGTAGGGTTAATCTATTAGAACCAACTTCTTGAAAACAGCTTTGCTATTGATGCTGGGCGAAGGGACAATTGAAAACGAATATGTTTTGGATAGGCATAATTTGTAAAAACAGCACCATCCGAATTGTAAATTGGGAAATGTACCTCGAAAAAGTCTGGAACTAGATTAAAGGTTATACCTGTGCCCCAATGTGTTTCTGGTTTTTGATAGCTGTTCTTAATCCACCCAATTTCTGCATAGCCTTCAATCCATCGCCATATGGTTGTAGTTGATTGTGCGGTCATTAACCACTGGTTGGCGCTTGTTAGCTTGCCTGTAGTTCGTAATGCCCCATCAGCCTTGATGTACTGCTGACTGAAAAAGCCCTCGGCTTCTGAACGCCCGTATAAGTCATATTGAAATAAATAATCGTTGACTCGAGACACATTAAAATCATAATAGTCATCGTCAGTGTTGTTGGATAGGAATGTTCCTGCAAAAACACGCATGGTCCACCTTCTGTTAGGTGCGTAGTAGGTTATGTATTCAGATTCAACACTCAGTTTTTTAAAGTTGCTAGCCATTTGTGCTTCAATCTTATAAGAGATGTTGTCTAATGCCGTGCCCTTGCGGGATTCAAAACTGGCCAAGCTTACACCATAGCTTCTGCGTTTATCTTCTTCCGGCAGGTCATCTAAACGAACTGATACGTGCCGGAATCGTAAAGAAGAACGTTGTTTATTTTGTATCCCTTTCGGGCGATAATAGAAAATCAAAGAAGGTGTGAATACGGTATAACGCAATTGAGGAGCGTAGTGATATGACGAGCCAAATAGATTAATTCGGGTTAAATAATGACTGCTATTTTCTTTATAATAATCTGCTATTACAAACCCCAGTCCACTTATTTGTTGTCTTTTCACGCCATACTGCGGACTAAATTTAAAACGATACCTATTGGCTAATATGCTGCTGTTTGCTATCGAAACACCGCCTAGCAGTCCGTCGTAATAATTGTAGGCAAACTCAGGTCTGTAGAGCAGTAATGCGGTACCACTCTGTGAGATGTCCTGCAAAAATCTAAATTTGAGGTTGTTGCGAAACAGCCTTTTACCAAACTGGTAAGTATTGTTATTCAATTGTTGCTCTGGAATGAAGTGGTTTTCATTTATGGTAAGCGATGATACTTCTGAGTTCTTGTAGTCTTGTTGAAAAGGCAAATCGTCGCTCAATATCCAATCTGTTTGCTGCGCGCCGCTAGTCAAGATTTTTTTGATAGGAATCGCAATTTCTGATTGAGTACTACTGATTTGGATACGCGAGATACCCGAGTTCAATTTTTCACCTTGAATCCTTAAGTCTACATTATTATCCAAATGGATGTAATGGTCAAAAAACCAATCCAGTGGTTTGTCGGTTTTTTGGGTAAGTTCCTTTTTTAAAATAGTATTAGATAGCGATCCTTTGGGAATGGATTTTAGTGTATTAGAAAGTGTATCACCGCCAATATAATAATCCAAATACATTAGCGCTAAAGCGGCGCGACTGGGGTTTGCAACCCTTCTGTTGTACCGTGTTAGTTTGTTTTTAGAAATAGTGAGTGCTTGCCCCCTGTTTTTATTGGTGGACACATTGGTAGATAGTTCCCAACTTCGATGATATGGCGCCTGTGCAAAGTGATAGTTCTTAATTATAGGCAAATCTCGCAATGCACCTGTCATTGGTAGGTTTGGATATTGCTCTTGCACATATTTACTCCATAAAAAATTAGGTAAGCCATCCACAAGCCATTCCGATTGATTTTCTGTATCTCCGTATTTTTTGGTTACATGCCAGTGCAATAGGCTTTTGAGTAATTTTAACTCTATAATTTGCGCTTTGTCAAAAGCTTTCAAAAATGTAGGTATAGACTCCAACATCAACAATGAATAAGTCTTATAGTCTTCTTCAAGAGCCCAAATAGTTTGCTTATCAATATCTTCAAAATTACGACTTAAAAAAGTTTCAATATTTTTTAAGTGTGACGCCAACCCGATTGTTTCATCGCTTGGGACCATATCTGTTATTAATGTTGCATGGCCAAAAGGAATTTTTTGATATGTGTTATTCTTAGTCATAAGTAACGGAGAAACCTCGGTTGTGTGTTGGGCTGGTAGGATTAAATCGTAATCTTGATTTGTTTCAAAGTGATAACGCAGCTTTGCTTCTGGGCTATTGGGTCTGCCAAAACCAAAATTAGTATCTGTAGACCAACTACCATCACTATTTATTGTTCCCAAAACCAAATGCCAGTTGTATGAGAATAACTGATTTTTGGATATGCCATACTTAAATTTACTTGCATCTGGAAGTTTTACTGTGTAGACTGCCGTAAATTCAACGGAAGTGTTTGGCGCAATAGCATCATCAAAGGTAATTTTAATAGCTTCTCGTTTTTGTGGCTGTCTTTCCCATTTGTGTTTTTGACCATTGCTGTGAATTTCTTTAATATCAGTATAGCCTTGATTTTTCTTGCTAGCACGAATTAGTTTATAATCAAATTCATTTGCCAAAAAATAGCCCAGCTGGCTACGCGCAGACGAATAAGCATGATTCCAATCTAAAAGAAAAATGGTATTAACACTCACATTACTGTTGTTGGTCCAAGTTATGTTTTGGGTTATATACAGCGGTGCAGCTTCATCATTCCATTTTACAGTAATGTCATAGGCGTTTTGGGTGTGTCCAAAAGTGGGCAAAAACAATAAGAAGGCAAATAGGTAGCGCAATATTTAGAAGTTTGGGGTGAATTTCCTTTTGGTGTGGAATTGAGATACGTGTTTTACTGCTTCATCAACATCATCAACAATTTTAATTAAATCCAAGTCTTTAGGGCTTATATTATGATATTCTTCAAGTAGTGTTTTTTTAATCCAATCAATCAAGCCAGACCAAAAATCTGAACCGAATAATACAATGGGGAATTTTTTAATTTTTTTTGTTTGAATAAGTGTTAGTGCTTCAAAAAGTTCATCTAATGTACCATAGCCACCGGGCATGACAACAAATGCTTGTGCATATTTAATAAACATTACTTTTCTTACAAAAAAGTAATCGAAATTAATGAGCTTGTCTTTGTCAATATAGGGATTGCTGTCTTGCTCAAACGGTAAATCAATGACAAGTCCTACAGAAGTGCCTCCTCCTTGTTGTGCGCCTTTGTTGGCAGCCAACATAAGTCCAGGTCCTCCACCAGTGATTACACCGAAGCCCTGCTTTACTATTTTTTCTGCTATCTCAACGGTTTCTTTGTAGTATCTGTCTGTTGGTTTAGTTCGTGCCGATCCAAATATGGATACGCAGGGCTTTATCATTCCCATTTGTTCAAAACCCGACACGAATTCTCCCATGATTTTAAATGTCAACCATGAGTTGCTCGATTTCATTTCTGTCCATGCATTTGCCATAATACTATGTTTTTAATTCCTGCCGTAAAAAACGGGCAGTGTGATTAGACTTGTTTTTAACGATTTCCTCAGGTGTGCCTGTACAACATATAGTTCCGCCTTTTGCGCCACCCTCAGGACCTATATCAATGATATAGTCCATCTGCTTGATTACATCCATGTTGTGTTCGATGATAATCATGGTGTTTCCTTTGTCGACCAGCCTGTTGAGTACATTCATAAGCACCCGAATGTCCTCAAAATGCAACCCCGTTGTGGGCTCATCTAAAATATACAGGGTTTGACCTGTATCTTTTTTGGATAATTCAGTCGCCAACTTTATACGTTGTGCCTCGCCACCTGAAAGCGTGGTAGATTGTTGTCCAAGTGTAATGTATCCCAATCCAACGTCTTGAATTGTCTTTAATTTACGATAAATTTTGGGATATGGTTCAAAAAAGCTACACGCATCATTAATCGTCATTTCCAAAACGTCGCTAATATTTTTATTTCTGTACTTGATTTCAAGTGTTTCTCTGTTGAATCTCTTACCATTACATGCATCACAATGCACATATACATCAGGTAAAAAATTCATTTCTATGGTTTTTACTCCAGCACCTTGACAGGATTCACACCTACCTCCTTTTACATTAAAACTAAATCTGCCGGGCTTATACCCGCGTATCATTGCCTCTGGAGTTTTAGTAAACAATTGACGTATTTCCCCAAAAACCCCTGTGTACGTTACTGGATTGCTTCGTGGCGTACGACCAATCGGTGATTGGTTAATGTCAATTACTTTATCAATATGTTCTAATCCTTTGATTGTAGTGTAGGGTAGCGGTTTCTTAACGGCATTAAAGAAATGCTGGTTTAAAATAGGGTAGAGGGTTTCGTTTATTAAAGTAGATTTTCCACTACCCGAAACACCTGTTACACCTATCATAGAGCCAAGTGGAATATTTAGGTCTACATTTTTAAGATTATTACCTGTACACCCTTTTAATTGTATTTTTTTTCCGTTGCCACTACGTCTTTTTTCTGGAACCGCAATTTGTTTTTTTCCTGTTAAATAAGCAGCGGTGTCTGTATCCATCTGCTGTATAAATTTTGGATGGTTTGCAGCTACAACTTGCCCGCCATGACGTCCAGCGCCAGGCCCTATATCTATCAAGTAATCAGCTTTGAGCATGATATCTTTGTCGTGCTCAACAACAATCACTGAGTTGCCAATATCACGTAATTGCATCAGTGATTCTATAAGTTTTTCGTTGTCGCGTTGGTGCAAACCAATACTCGGTTCGTCTAGAATATAGAGCACACCAACCAGTTGTGCGCCAATTTGTGTTGCCAAACGAATGCGCTGTGCTTCACCACCAGAAAGTGTTTTGGCGCTTCGATTTAAGGACAGATATTCCAAACCAACATCTAATAAAAACTGCAAACGCTTTTCTATTTCAATTAGAATTTCATTTGCAATTATGAGTTGTTTTTTGGATAATTCTGAACGAATATCTTGTACCCAAGTATGCAGTTGCGCAATGTCCATTTCTGTCAAATCTGCTATACCCTTATCACCTACTTTGAAGAAAAGGGCTTCTTTCCTAAGTCTTGAGCCTTCGCAGCTTGGACATTTAATTTCGTCCATGAAGCCCTTTGCCCAACGTTTGAGTGCAGATGTATGTGCTTCTTTAAATTGGTGTTCTAAAAACGGAATAACACCGTCATAATCAATGCTGTAATTTCGCGTGATTCCCAGAGACTTAGAAGCTACAGAAAAACGTTCGTTTCCTCCGTTTAATATTACTTCCATACCATCCTTTGGAATGTCTTTAATTTTATCTGTTAAAGAAAAATTGTATCGCTTGGCTATGCTGTTCATTTGCTTAAATGTCCAGTTGCTTTTTTCTTCTCCTAGTGGTGCAATACCACCAGCTTTGATAGATATTGATGTGTCGGGAATTATTTTTTTAAAATTGACCTTATGTACAACACCTATACCGCTACAAGAAGGACACATGCCTTTAGGGGAGTTAAATGAAAAGGTGTTAGGTTCTGGTGCTGCATATGATATACCACTGCTGGGACACATTAATTTGCGGCTGAAAAAACGATTTTTTTCTGTTTCATAATCATATATCATCAACATGTCATTACCGTGATACATGGCCGCTTCAATACTCTCTGCAAGGCGTTTACTACTTGTTTTTGATGTGTTGACTTTAAGCCTATCAATAACAATTTCGATGTCGTGATTTTTATACCTATCAAGCTTGAAATTAGGAACCAATTCTACAAATATTCCATCTGTTCGAACTCTTGTAAATCCTTGTTTAAAAATAGAAGTAAATAGCTCACGGTAGTGTCCCTTTCTCGCTTGTACAACAGGGGCGAGTATGGCAATTTTTTTGTTTTCATATGAAGATGTAATAGCCGCCTGAATTTCAGCATCTGTGTATTGTACCATTTTCTCATTAGTCTGAAAGCTATAAGCATCAGCTGCACGCGCATAAAGTAGTCGCAGAAAATCATATACTTCTGTGATTGTACCAACCGTAGACCTTGGACTTTTACTAGTTGATTTTTGTTCGATTGCAATCACAGGCGACAGTCCATCAATCTTGTCAACGTCAGGACGTTCTAACGCTCCTAAAAACTGACGTGCATAGGCAGAGAAGGTTTCGATGTAGCGGCGTTGTCCTTCGGCATAAACGGTGTCAAATGCAAGTGATGATTTACCGCTACCCGAAAGACCAGTAATTACAACAAGCTCATTGCGTGGGATTTCCACATCAATATCTTGCAAGTTGTGTACTCGCGTACCTTTAACAATAATCGCATCTTTCATAGCCAAGTCAATCTTCGAATATAACTGATTTTGGTTAAGTTTTTTAGTGTAGGCCTTCTTTTTTAAACGAATAGCAATGTCTAATGAGCTCGGGATAGAACTCTAAAAATTGTGTCTTAAAAAAATCATAGTTGCGCTCAAGAGTTTTAGCACCCATCCTTAAGGGTTTTAGGCCAGAACGACTTGCCATTTTATTTAATATAACGTTGATTCCATCAATATTGCTGTATTGCAATAACCAGTTTTGGGATTGCATGGCTCTTAAATATGCTTGTGCAGACGACGGCATTATATTAATGTGTTCTTGCAGTAGTGCTGTTACGTCATCATTGAATTTTCCTAAAGATTGATGGTGCATTGTTTCAAAAGACAAGGCTAGAAAATGATCGTAATAAATATCAACCAAGATCCGACTTATATGCCTGTATTCCTCAAATAGTTTTTTTCTCATGTTTATAGATGATATATGTGTGTCCGTGAAACTGTCGATACTGCGATGCATATCAATGCCCAAATGCACTTCTTTTGTGAATTTATCCATGTCTTTGTTGCGCACATGGTCACCTAAAAAATTCCCAACAACCAAGCCAGCTGATGGATAAGATAAAGCCAAATGAGCTAAATAATTCATAGGTGTGTGTGTATGCTTATATTTGTCAAAACAAAAGTATGACTTTAATTGCGTCTGTATCGGGGATTCGTGGCACTATTGGTGGGGAAATCAACCAAAATCTAACAGCTGTTGATGTAGTTGCTTTTGCAGCTGCATATGGCAGTTGGGTCAAAACTAAACATCAGTCTGCTACTGTTGTTGTGGGTCGTGATGCGCGCATTTCAGGTCCAATGGTTCAAGGTCTTGTTCAGCAAACGCTTGTTAGTCTAGGAATCGATGTGATTGACATAGGACTGTCTACTACTCCTACTGTTGAAATGGAAGTTATCCGCAAACAAGCACAAGGAGGTATTGTCATTACCGCCAGCCATAATCCCAAAGAGTGGAATGCATTAAAACTATTAAACAGTAAAGGCGAATTTATAAGCGCCGAAGATGGAGCTGAATTGATGCAATATGTTAAAAAACAGTCCTTTGATTTTGTCTCTGTTGATGACCTTGGTGAAATACGTGTTGTTGCTGATGCGCTTAAGGCACATTTGGATGCAATTCTTAAACTCCCACAAGTAGATATTAACGCCATCAAAGCAGCAAGTTTTAGTGCAGTTGTTGATGGTGTGAATTCTTCTGGGGGTGTTGCAGTTCCCATGTTGTTGGAACACTTAGGTGTAAATGTGCATAAAATTCATTGTTCGCCAAATGGCGAATTTCCACATAATCCAGAACCTCTAAAGGAACACTTGTTTGATTTGTCGAATGCTGTGACAACCCATCATGCTGATTTAGGCATAGCCGTTGACCCGGACGTAGATCGCTTGGTTTTTATGGACGAAAATGGAATTTTATTCGGTGAAGAATATACTCTTGTAGCTTGTGCTGATTATTTATTGCAAACTGAGAATGGGGATGTTGTTTCTAATTTATCTTCTTCAAGAGCGCTTGCTGATTTGGCAAATGAATATGGTGTGGCTTATCATGCTAGTGCAGTAGGCGAGGTACATGTGGTTGCAAAAATGAAAGAAGTTAACGCTCTTATTGGTGGTGAAGGAAATGGAGGAGTGATTCTACCTGCTTTGCACTATGGACGTGATGCTCTTGTTGGTATTGCACTTTTCCTTTCTTACTTGGCTAAAGAAAAAATAAGCGTATCAGCACTTAAAGAACGTTATACATCATATGTGATGGATAAAAAGAAAATCGCACTTTCTCCTTCTTGGGATCCAAATTCGTTGCTCGCTGCTGTAGCTGATGCTTTTGCTGATGCGCAAGTAACTACTATTGACGGTGTTAAAATTGATTTTGAAGACTCATGGATTCACTTACGCAAATCCAATACCGAACCGATCATTCGCTTATACGGTGAAGCTAAAACAAAAGCTAAAATGGTTGATAATATTAAAAAAATTGAAGCGGCCATTACTGCTTTTGTCGCATCAGCTTAAACCGATTATGTGTCCAAAAATATAAGGATGGATCTTCCTTGATAAGCATCTCCAATTGATCATAGAACATATCTGTGATGGCGTAATCTGGTTTTGAATTGGGTTTGGCTTCTAATACTGTGAGCGTTGTTTCATAGTACCCTCTTTTTTTGCGTCTTACTTTTGCCATCAAAATGGGGACGTCAAACTTTTTACCAAGTCGTTCGGCACCCGTAAATACGGGAACCTCATGACCAAAAAAAGTACGGAAATAATTTTTCTTATTGTTTTGTGGAGATTGATCTGCTGCAAAACCAATAACTGTTAATTCTTTTTTGCGCTGCATCGCTGTAAAATCATGAACAAAATTCTTTCTTGATATTAGAAAAGAGCCGTGTATTGAGCGTACCTTTTTTAAATAAGTGTCAAAAAACGGGTTTTGTAATGGGGCATAAATTCCGTGTGGTGTGTGTGGAGTATGGTGACCTATCGATAATAACCACTCAAAATTTCCGTAGTGACCAGTCATTACAAAAACAGATTTTCCTTCTTTAGCATACTTCTCTAAAAAGGCTGGATTGGTTATAGTGAAACGGCGCATCATTGTCTTTTTTGACATGCCCCTTACTTTGATCATTTCTAAAAATAAATCACACAAATAGCGGTAAAACTTACGTTCAATTGCAAGTGCTTCTTTTTCTGTTTTGGCCAATCCAGAAAGCTTTATGTTTTTACGAACAACCTTTTTACGATAACCTGTAATGTAATAAAGTAAATAGTACAGGACATTAGAGTAAACATATAACATCCAAAAAGGCATTAACGAAATAAGCAACAAAAAAGGAAATGTAAAGATAAAAGTGAGTCGCTTCATTGCGCCTATAATATGTATCTGTGCTTAAAGCAATTTTTTCTCAATGATAGGAATGAAATCCTTAGCATGTCGTTCCTTGGCAATGACATTTCCGTTTTCGTCTAAAAGAAATAATTGGGGTATGGACTTTACACCATATGTAGCTGCGATTGGGTCATCCCAACGTTTTAGGTGAGATACATGTATCCAATCTAACTTATCATTATCAATTGCTTTT
>Ga0208127_1001584_pt1 | contig 11250 bp, 12 predicted proteins | sample ETNtaG_6_FD_185751 | JGI IMG/M metagenome (GOLD analysis project Ga0208127, IMG submission 185751) | Marine microbial and viral communities from oxygen minimum zone, Eastern Pacific Ocean - ETNP201306SV45 (SPAdes) (version 2) | ecosystem: Environmental > Aquatic > Marine > Oceanic ...
AATCACTGGAGCTCAAATTAAATATTGAATTAAAAAATAAATTTACAAAAGGTATCGTTAGTCCAGCGCCAATTGAAATAAGAATCAATGGAGAGATAGCTCTAAATATTAAGTTCCAATCATAATTTTGACGCAATGAGAATATGCCACTTTGCTTTTGGGCTAGCTCAGCATCGTTTTCATTTATCTTGGTTGCAAATGAAAATGAGACTAAACCAATGATAGTAATAATCCACAAAATACTATATTCGTCAAAGGAGAAACTTCTTTCAAAAATCTCAATATTTGCGATCCAATCTAAACCAGATATTATTAGACCAGAAAAAATCGTTGCTAAACTCCATGTTGAGGCACTTAAGGATAGCGACTCGGTACTATTTTGACTCGTCGTGTTTCTTATGATAAATGGCAGTGAACACACTCTCATTACCATCATTCCAATTCCCCACAAAAGAAATGCTAATTGAATTAATGGAATGATTGAGTGCTTAATTGACTCGATTATCATAATACTGGTTAAAGGAACTGTTAAAGAAGAAAGAACAAAAAATGGTTTTAATTTTTTTCCTCTTATGAAAATTCCCAAAGGTAATGCAAAAGCTAATGCGCCTACAAACCTTAGTGAATTAAATGATGCAATTTCAGGATCGGAAAACCCTTTTTTTCGAAGATAAATATTTAATATTAGAATGAAAGCAACATGAATCAGACTTAAGCTAAACTCTAATAAAAATAAAAGATGAACGTTCCTTGGTAATTGTCTATAACTGTTAAAAATTTTTTGAAAAGAAGCTTTAATAATTTTTCTCTTTTTTTATTTAAGGGTGTAGGGTGATGATGTGCTTTAATTAATAATACAGTCTCAAAACAGTCTCAGCAACACATCCAAATCTTTTTCTTCCTTCAACTTCAATACTCACCTCATTGACAAGCTCAACATTGTTCTTGTTTGGAACTGCATCAATTATTTTAACCCTTCCCCGTATTTTTGACCCTGATTTAACAGGAAAAGGAAATCTGACCTGGTTTAGTCCACAATTAACTATCATTTTTAAACCAGGATGTATCGTGCTAAAGTCAAAATCCTCCGTAAGCTTAGGTATTAGAGATAAAGTCAAGAAACCATGAGCAATAGTTGTTTTGAATGGAGACTCAAGCCTTGCTTTTGTTAAATCTGTATGTATCCATTGCCGATCTCCAGTTACATCAGCAAAACGATTAATCCTATCTTGGTCAACAGTCTCCCAAGGTCCAACTAAAATTTCTTTTCCGATACTTTTGACTATTTTTTCATAAGCATTTTTAATTTTTTCATTATTAATGTTTGTTTTTTTCTTAAATATTTTTGATCGGTCAATTGATGGAAGATTAAACATCCACGGATTATTAAGCGTGTTAGTTATTCTTCCATTCAACTTTTCAGATAAAGCTTTGAATTTAGGTTCTAACATTACGCGGTAGCGTTCAGTGTTATCTTTAAAGTCAGCTTTTTTTTCTTTTATAAATTCAAAAACATCAATCATAAGTCTTCACATCCATTGTCTTTAATAACTAAATACTGAATTGAGGATGATTATAAATTTACTTTATTTAAATTAAAAATATGGATTGGTCATTTCTTGATTTTTTCATAATGAGTTTTTTGATTTTTGCTTGTCTATTTTCAATTCGTATTGCGCACAATAAATTCGATCAACACAAAAAACGTCCATTATGGATCATTTTAATTTTTATTTTATTCTTAATGCTTTGGGCTGAAATGGCCGTTGGTATTTTTAATTCACCTATTGCTGGCGATTAAATATCCCGCGCGCTACCACCATCCTAATATTCTCCACCATACCGATCCAATACCTAGCCAAATAGTTAGGTGATATAGTGAAACTAGAAAACCAACTTTAAACCATTGTAACGTTGACAAATAACCATTGCCAAAATAAATGATAATTGGCCCTGTGGAATAGTTAGTCAGGCATCCGCTTAAATTTGAAAAATACGCGATGCAAGAAATCATCACCAATGGAGCAAAATTTATTTCAGAGGCTACGAGCATCATCGCACTTGCTAGAGCAACAATATGTGCCGTTAACATTGAAAATAAATACATTGAGTAAAAATAGATTATTACAATCAAAATAAAGATCATCAGCGGGGTAAAATCTGTTAACATGTTTTGAAGGTAACTTGTAAACCACGATATAAATCCTAGATCTTTTAGGCTAGTAGCAAGCGTCAAAAGTCCTCCAAGCCAAATCAAAGCATCCCAAGCCTTATGATTTTTTACCATACTTTCCCAAGATGAGGCGCCTAAAAGTAAGATAAAAATAATCCCTAAGAATGTGACAGTGGTCGTTCCTAATCCATGCAAGTTTTTGGTTAACCATAAAAGCACCATCATAACCATTACTGCAGCAGTGCTTTTCTCATGAAAAGTCCATGCCCCTATTTTTTTTAGATCTTGCTTTATTTTTTCTCTTACTGGTTCTATTGAAGATATTTTAGGAGGAGCTAAATACATCATGAATATTGGCAAAAGAGCTAATCCCACTAATCCTGGAACCATAGCTCCAATTGCCCAGTCCAGCCAACTATACTCAATTTCAAAGATATCATAAGCTGCTTTTGAAACAATAGGGTTTGCCGCCATACCGGTTAAAAACATTGCAGCAGTTATTAGATTAGCATGCGCACCTATTAAATGCAAGTATGCTCCTGCTTTTTCAGGTTTGTCTAAAGGTGTAGAACCCAATGCTCTAGATATAGAATCAACAATTGGAGCTAATATACCACCACCTCTAGCCGTATTTGAAGGCACTACTGGCCCTAAAATAAGTTCTGCGCAGCATAAAGCATATCCAAGGCCACTCATTGTTTTACCTAGATAAAATATGCATAGAAGAGATATCCTTTTACCTAAGCCTGTTTGAATGATTACGCCTGCTATTAAAAAGGCATTAACTACTAGCCAAGTAGTTGAATCTCCATACCCTTTTAAAGCAACTTTAATCGGAATCAACCCAGATACTGTAGAAAAAATTAGACCACCAAGTACACTTAATGCCATCGAGATCTGTTGCAATAAAAGAGAAAAAATGACTGATAAGAAAACTATAAATATCTTATACCCTTGAACACTTAGTCCTTCTGGCGGACTTAGGAACCACAATAGTGATATAAAAAGTAAAGGATAAAATTTTCTTATATTTTTTTCACTCACATGCGAATATAATTCAAAACTCAAAAAGCCACAATTAATCCAAACATTTGTAAACAAAAATAATTTAAATACAAAAAAGCCCCAAGTGTTTGAGGCTTTTTATCACAGTTAACATAATGGAGGTTTATGCTACAAATTCATCTCTAATAAGTTCTGCCCATATAATTAAACGCTCTTCAGTGAGTTCTTCTTCATTATCGTTATCTAGTCCAAGACCGAGAAATTCATCACCATCTAATGCTAGCGATAGATCAAACTCATAACCTTCTATTGGCCAGCGGCCAATTAACTTTCCGCCATTTTCCATGAATGGCTTTGCCAATAAGCCAATTGCATCTAAAAAATTATCACTATATCCTACTTGATCTCCACACCCAAAAAAAGCAGCAGTCACATTTGAGAAATCTAATTTTTTATACTCTTCATAAATTGCATCCCAATCATCTTGAAGTTCTCCGATATGCCAAGTTGGACACCCTATTATCAGTTTTTTATAATCTAGCATTTTTGCAGGAGGAGTCTCTGCAATATTATAGAGGTCAATCTCATAGCCTTCTGATTTCATATAATCAGTCAAAAAGTTTGTAGCCTCTTCCTGGTTACCTGTATTACTACCCCAAAACAATCCTATTTTTTCCATGTTTAATTCCTAAGTTTTAAAATTTTTAATTTATATTAGTTTATACCAATAAAGTTTCTGTATGAAAACATGAACAACAAATTGAGCTCTGAAAAGTTGGAACCAATTTTAAGTTGAGACTTATAATTAAAAAATCAGAGCCCAAATTGCTGTTAGTTTTAAAATTCAACATCTTAATTTAATGATAATGAGATTAAGTCTCAATAACAATTATATAAAATTTAAATATTTTTTAAGCTTAATTGTTTTATCATTTTATAACGCAATATTGATTAATTTATATGCTATTCATGAATAACATTAGATATATTATAATTCACTGCTTTAGAACATTTAACCAGTACCTATTATCCTTTTTATTAGTTTTTACTGGCTTAAATCTGGATGAACACGCCCACCATTTTGAAGAAGGATACGGCATATGTAATCAAGGTTGCGATACTGCTGAACACCATTCTATGCACAACGATTGCGAAGAATGTATTAATAATTCAGGCAAGCAGAAGTTTTTCATAAATATTCATAATCAATCTAATCATTATAGCTCAAGTTGCACCTACAAGAATAATGCTAGCTCATTTATTAAGAGCGCAAGCCACCGTTCTAGTAGTTCAAGGGCTCCACCTACCTACCTATAAAGTCAAATATCATTTTAGCTAATTACAACGGTTGTGATTGGCAATTAATTTATTTTTATTTATAGGAGCATACAAAATGCAATTATCTTTATTACGCGCCATTAAAGCGCACACTATTTTTTTACTTTCTTTCGTACTACTTTTCACAACAGGTTGTGAGGACGACGATCATGATAATCATGACCATGGACATACAGATGCCGATGGATTCATTTTAGAAAGCAATGGAACTGAAATTTATAGAGAATTCGAAGGTTCTGTTACTGGTTCTGTGACATTAAATGTCGGTGACACTTTAGAGCTTGCAGTTCATTTTTTAGATCATGAAGGTGAAGAAATCGAGCATGAGGAAGAAGAAGGTGAGGAACATGAAGAAGGTGAATTAGAAGTATCTGGTGCTAATGCTAGTGTTGCTATCGTAGAAGTAGAGCACGAAGAAGAAGGCGATGATCATGATCATGACCATGACCACGATGAAGAACATGGAGCTGCCTTACACATCATCGGAGTAAGTTCAGGTAGTACAAGCTTTACACTTCAGTTAATGCATGATGGTCACGCAGACTATACATCTACAAATGATGTAGTGGTAACAGTTAACTAATCATACTTAATTAAGACTAGAAGCTGTTTAAAATTATTAAGCAGCTTCTGGTTTTTTTGAAATAGATATAATCTGATAAACATAAGATCTTACTAACACAATGTAACTCATTTGGACAATGATAAAGATTTCTAAATCTGCAATAGCTATAGCCATATCATTTTTATGTTTGTTTTCTAATGATGAAATTGAACTTCATCATAATGATAATCAAGCACCTGGGTTTGGAATGTGCGAACATGGCTGTGGTAATAAAGACCATCATTTAATGCCTCAAGGCGACGAAAAATTAAATGAAAATGATTTTAGATTTTTTGCCCAAAGCAATAACACTCTATATTTTATTGATCTCAATCCTAGATTAACCTTAGAAGTTCAAAATAAATATAATTTTGACTTATCATTTTACCTTTTTGGAAGGCCTCCACCTAAAATCCTTTAAATACAATAACTTTTCTAGGGTAAAACCGTTTTTGTTTTACCCAAATATTTTTAACATTTTTTTAAGGAGTATTTAATACGTTTTCTAGTTATGCGTTATTTATATATAATCATTTCATTTTCAGCTTTTATCTTTGCAGGGGAATTTTCTGCTATTGAAGGTATCGTTTTGAATAATGATAATCAAAAACCTATTTCTGGTGTAAATATAATTATTGAAAATGGTAATAATGGTGCATCTACTGATAATGAAGGAAGGTTCAGCCTAGAAATACAAGATCCAAACGAAGATAAACTAATTTTTACAATGATAGGATTTAAAGATACAAGCATAGTAATTAATCAAACCAATAATGATCAACCTATCAAAGTATTTCTAAACCCAAAAGCAATTAAAATGGATGCTGTAACGGTTCACTCGCATAAAGAAAGCAATCAAAGTAAAGCGCCCTCATCAATAACCATGGTTGGTAATAAATTAGAAAAAAATATAATTAGTGATCTTGCGACTACATTATCTGGTGAATCAGGTATAGCAATTAGATCCTCAGGGCAAGCAACGCAAAGACCTATTTTAAGAGGATATTCTGGTGATAGATTCTTAATTACTAGCGATGGATTTGAACTTGGCGACATGTCAAACACTACTGCAGATCATGCTGTAAGTATGGAAATTTCTGCAGCAGACGGTGTCGAAGTTATGAGAGGTCCAGAAACTCTCGCTTACGGTTCAAATACTATTGCCGGGATAATTAACATTATAACGTCTTTTAAAAACCCAAAAAAGTTATCATCAACCAAATACAAACTATTGCTTGGACATGAAAGCTCTAATCAGTCGAAATTGATTGGTTCTGATATCAATATCCCTCTAAATGACTATCAACTATCAATGTCCTTAAACAACAGGGTAGCAAATGATCAGTCTTCACCGATTGGTACTTTGAAGAATACTGCATTAGAAAAAAATGACCTGACACTTGGTTTAACTAAATTTGGTGATAAAGATCTAATCACCATTGAATTAAAAGATTTTTCGATGGATTATGGAATTCCAGGAAGTCCTGAGGGGCATATTAATGGCGTAGATCTCGCTCTAAAGAACCAAACACAGAAACTAAAATATCATAGCGATATAGATCTCCTTTCATTTAATATACTAGATCTAGAGCAGGGATATGTTAGATACGGCCATAAAGAATTTGTAAAAGGCTCAAACTATGCATCTGTAGATCTACGTCAAGATATCATTTATTTCAATGCAATGCTTACAAGTAAAAATCTTAAAATTGGAGCAAATTTTCAAAATAGAGATTATTTCACCAAAGGTTTTATATGGACTCCCAATACCAATGAAATGAAATTCTCTTTGTTCGGGGTACATACTAAAAATCTTACAAATAAAAAGTTTCAACTTTCTGGAAGAGTAGAATATCGTTCAATAAATCCTAGTGCTGATGATACCTTCTTTTCAAATATTGATGCAGACGATGTAAGAAAACGAGATTACTTACTAGCCTCATTCGGAGCTTCTGCTCAAAAAAATTGGGATAATATATCAATATATAATCATCTCCTTTTTACAAGCCGTGCTCCAAGAATCGAAGACCTATATTCTGATGGCCCACACCTTGGCACCTATTCTTACGAGATTGGTGAGCCTAATTTAGAGCAAGAAAACACGATAGGATTTGAAAACTCAACATCTTTTTCCGGTAATAAATATGAACTAAAATTCACTAGTTACATAAATTATAGTAATAATTTTCATATACTCCAAAAAGAGGGAGATGGTTATGAACCTGGAGCAACCTGGATCGAATGGGGTAGTGGATCTGCTGGGTGGCTTTATAAATACAAACTCTATGGGAAAGAAACACTGGTTCAAGGATTTGAACCAAGTGCTAAATTAAATCTGAAATATTTTAGTTTATTAGCCAATGCATCAATTTGTAGAGGGATAAATTTAGAAGATGACAAACCACTAGCATATATACCGCCAGATCTACTTAGAATTCAATTAGAGAAAAGGGTTTCATTTCTAAATAACACCATAGAAGGTATTTTCGTATCTGATCAAAATAAACTTGGGGAATTTGAATATCCTACTGAAGGGTATGAACTACTAAATTACAACTGCTCATATACTTTTAGTAAAAATGAAAATATCCATCAAATAATTTTTCAGGTTACAAATATCTTAGATGAGACTTATTATAATCATTTATCAAAAATAAAAATGATCATGCCTGAGCCAGGTAGAGGAATAAATTTAAGGTATAAAGTTAATTTTTAGGATGATAATCAAATACTAATTAACAACAAGCACATCCACCAGAACAGCAACTACATCCGCTATCTTCCCATGTACCAACTTGATCAACTTTTAAGCTATTAAAAACCCAATCAAATTTTTTACTTACCCAATCACTTACTTCATCAACTGTCCAATTTTTTGAACCCCATTGTAGTTGAAAATCGGTTGGCAGTTTTTCAATTTCTTCATGGTCCTGATCCCAATCTACATTAGTGACTTTTAAAACTGGAAATTCTTTTTCCTTCATATTATTTACCTGTATAGTTTAAACAGTTTCGCAACACTCGTTGCTTGCACATTGACAATACTTCATGTTATATAAATGCAAACCAATAAGAAAAAACGCGGGAATAAACTTTGCATTTGGAGAGACTGTGATCCATGCAAATTTTGCGTTCAAAATAAAAAAACAAAGCCCTATCCAGCTTGCCCATAGTCCTGAAGATATCCAAGAATTTGTTGATGTTCTTGATGCTTGAAATACGGCCAAAAGAGATATCACTAAGAAAAAATAATCCATTGCCTGCCACCAACCGGGAGCAAGGTTACAACATGCAGCTGAGCATGCAGATGCTATAAAAAAAACAGGAGTAGAAAGGCAGTGAATCATACATAGTCCACTTACAAATGCGCCAACACTATCTACTTTTATTTTTTTAATTGTTATGTTTATTGCGTTTAGCATAGTTTAATATTACTACAAAATTAATTACGGACAATATTTAGCTTTATGTTTCTCGGGGTGAGCGCTATGAGAGAAATATTGCCCGTAATTTTAATTTTTAAATTCTTGAAGATATCCAATATATCTTTCTTTATCTACCTCCTCCCTGTTCCACGTATCTCTAAGTATAAATTCTATTTTTTTATCGATTGTATTTTGTATGTTTTCCCTATATCGTCTATATGCATAATAATCAGTTCTTGAGATCTCATTAATCTTATTTTGAAAATACATTACAGGATTTAAGATCAATGTACTCCTTACATAATCATTTTTCAATTCGCTTTCTTCTTCAATTTTTACAGCAGCTTTTTTATTTAAAACATTTACTAGCCCTGAAATACTTCTATTTACAATGCCTTTATCAATTGTGGTGTCTTGTGCGTAAGTAGAATTTTTTAACATTGGAAAAGACCCTAATAATTCTTTTTGTAATGTATCTGTTGACATATCAAAGATTTCATACCTTTGATCTCTAGCTACATCTAGATAGTCAACCATATAATTTGTAGAAAATTTTATTGATGCAATTTGGTGAAATAAACCAGGCATAATGATTGAGAAGACTACCCATACCGAAATCATTTTTATTGCCTGATCAACACTACCTTTACCCAAATAATTAATTAAATAAAAAACAGAAGTCCATAAAAAAACATATAAAAAGATTAAAGCCAATAACTTAAAAAAACTTGTTAATTCATTTGTGAGCGCCCCTGATAAAATTGCATATGGTATTAACAAAAAACATATTAGTGTGAACACAATTAAGAAATAATATGAGAATCTTGTCGCCAGCCAAGCCTTTTTAGAAATATCATTTAAATATATTAGCTTATCAAAACCATTATCTTTTTCAAGCCCACCTACGTTAAATAGTAAAATAACAAGCAAAATAGGTGTCAAAAATAATAAGACAAAACCAAAATCTAGTGTTCCCAAAGCTAATCGTTCAGGGTTGGCAATTTCCTCAGCGAGATCATTATCAAATATAGTACTCCAATTAGTAACCTTTTTGTAATAGCCATATTGCTCTGCCTGCCCTGTGCTAAAAACAATCATTGCCGATGGATTTTTAAGAGAATAAGATGGTGTATTCCATATCGCCCAATAAGGAATAGTGGGGTCTCTTCTGGGTTTTTCAATTAAGCCTTGCTCAAGCTCATCATACTGGACTAACATTTTATTTTCAAAGTCTGAATTCTTACTTTTAATACTTTTTATTTCATTGTCATGTTTTTTAAACAAAACATAACCTATTTGACAACCATAAATGATTGAAAACGCAAATAATAAAATTGAAATAATTTTATAAGGAGCATTGACCAAGTGAAAATATTCAAATTTTAAAATATTAAAATATTTACTCATAATAGGATATCTCTTTTAATTTTATATCTCATTAATGATCCAGCAAAGATTGCCCATGCAATTAACGCAAGGATATCAAAAAAATAATTCCCAATATGATTTTTTATCAGCATAGTCTGATAATCAAAAGTTTTTACAGATCTGAAAAACGTATTATCAACTGTCCATCTCCATTCACCAGTTTTTGACCCACCATGTGCATGTTTATCGTTTAACGTTTTAATTAAATATCTTCTGTAGTTTTCAGCCTTTTTTAAAAAATCTAGATGATGAATCATATCACTTCCGCAAAATCCCATACTTAAATTTTGTAAAGATGAAAAAGGATTTAATAATCCAGATAATTGGTATAGCTTTTTTTGTTTTTGATAAATTAAATAATTATTTCCAAAATGCTTGTCCCATACCTGGTTGCCATACTCTTCATCAGCCTGCATAACAATTCCATCAAAATTAATAGGTAATTGACTTAGGCTATCTACTTTATACTTAATTAAATATTCTTTTTCTAGTTTAGACCGTCTCTCATCTCTAGGGTTATGCCCGTCAATACCTTTAGAACGATCTTCCTTCATTTGAGCAATGAAATTTTGCCGGCTTGGTAGAGGATGAACCTTTTCAACAGTATTTCCCCAAATTTTAGGTAAGAATATTGTCCAAACTATCCAAGTTGCTAAAAGTAATGATATTGCTGAAGTATTATTTCTAAAACTGACAGAGATAAAAGTGGATAAAAACACCACAATTAAGTAATACAGCCCATAGGATATGAAAGTAAGCCCTAACCTTAATCCAGCATCCAAAGCTAAAGAGCCAAGTAATGATTGTAAAAGAATTGAGAATATGATGAGCATTAATCCATAAAGCCAAATACTAATAGATTTAGATAAAACTAATTTCTCTGGAGATACTCCTTGCAGAGCTATAAGCTTCATTCTTCCAGTTTCTTTATCATTAGTTATAGAGCCAAAAGATAAAAAAATAAGAAATAAAGGCACTACATACTGTAGGATTATAGAAGGTTTAAGTTTACCAAATTTTGAAATTGTAATTGACTGTGATGCTTCTGAATGCACAATCTCATTTTGGACATGACCCTCAAGTTTTAAGACATTACCTGTTATAGAACTAACCCCATCATCTAAGCTGTTTAAAATACTTATTGGTTTAAAAACATAAACACCATAGTGAGCTGCCCTATGTGGGTTCATTGGCTCTAAATTATCCCACTGCGACCTAATATGCTTCTCAGCAGCAACTTGAGCTTTGCTTTGGTTTTCACTTTGTAAATTGCTCAT
>Ga0208127_1001587_pt1 | contig 11247 bp, 10 predicted proteins | sample ETNtaG_6_FD_185751 | JGI IMG/M metagenome (GOLD analysis project Ga0208127, IMG submission 185751) | Marine microbial and viral communities from oxygen minimum zone, Eastern Pacific Ocean - ETNP201306SV45 (SPAdes) (version 2) | ecosystem: Environmental > Aquatic > Marine > Oceanic ...
ACTGTCTGATACGTTTTCTCGAAGAATCCAACCGGCACCGCCATGAATAACTAGAACAGCTTTGGGAGCTTTGGGAATTGGATTAGCGCAATTGATTGTTATCAGAATCAAAATCAATAATAACAAATGGTAGGGTTTCATGAGGTTTATATTAAATTAAAAATTAATCTGTCAATTGATTTGTTAAAAGTATCGGTTTCAAAATAAATATAAAGAATTCCATTTAACATGCATTTGATTAAAAATTGTGCCCGACAACAAAGCTGTCACTGTAAAACAACAAGGTAACTTAAAAATATCAAAGACTTGGAGTATCTACCCCTTCTTAGCATAAATTAAATGGTTATGTAGTCAATGCAAGCTTAAATGCTTAAGATTAAGGTCTTGTCTGAGAGTAACTTTCGTCAAGATGACAATAGGCATTGTTAAGTGCAAATTTAAGATTTAGGTAGTTTAAAATCATGTAATTTTTTGTAAAAATGCGTTAAAGCTTGAAAACCATCAATTTTTTCTATTTTTGTAAAAATATTTTGGATGAGCCAAAAGCAACTACTTAGTGCCGAAGACCTGCGCATCATCCTTTTTCGTTTAGCTTGCCAACTTAAAGAAACTCACGGCGACTTTTCCAAAACAGTACTTGTTGGCTTGCAGCCACGTGGTGTAAGATTGGCAGAACGACTATTGCATATTTTACAACATCACTATAAAGTTGCTGAAGTTAAACTCAGCCAACTTGATATTACTTTTTTTAGGGATGATTTTAGAAGAAGTAATAAGGTATTAAATGCCAATTTCAATGACATGGAAGTTGGTGTTGAAAACAAGCGCATCGTCTTAATAGATGATGTATTGTATACTGGCAGGAGTATTCGTGCTGCACTAACAGCTATCGACTCTTATGGACGTCCAGAAGAGGTTCAACTCCTAACCTTAATAGATCGAAGGTTTTCAAGACACCTACCCATACAACCTGATTTTTGTGGTCGACAAGTTGATTCAATTCAAGAAGAGCGTGTAGTGGTATGTTGGCAAGAAGATGATAATGAAGATTCAGTATACCTGGTAAACAAATAATATGAGCGAATTAAGTGTAAAACATTTATTGGGCATCAAATACCTGACAGAACCAGATATCCAACTTATTTTTGATACTGCAGCCCAATTCAAAGAAGTTATCAATCGCCCAATCAAAAAAGTTCCTTCATTACGTGACATTACTATAGCTAATCTTTTCTTTGAAAACAGCACACGTACTAAATTGTCTTTTGAACTTGCACAAAAAAGATTATCTGCAGATGTGATTAACTTCGCTTCTTCGATGTCATCACTTAAAAAAGGGGAGACTCTGATTGATACAGTAAACAATATTTTATCCATGAAGGTTGATATGGTTGTGATGCGTCATTCCAGCCCTGGTGCAGCTAGCTTTCTTGCAAAACATGTTAATGCAACCATTATAAATGCAGGAGATGGGGCACACGAGCACCCCACACAAGCATTGCTCGATACTTTTTCCATAAATGAGCGTCTTGGCGATGTTGCCGGAAAAAAAGTAGTTATCATAGGCGATATTCTTCATTCAAGAGTAGCCTTATCTAATATTTTTGCTTTACAAAAATTAGGTGCCGAAGTTTCTGTTTGCGGACCAAAAACATTGATACCCAAGCACATTACTAGCTTAGGCGTTAAAGTAGAAACAGATGTGAATAAAGCACTAAAATGGTGTGATGTAGCCAATGTCTTACGGGTTCAGTTTGAACGCATGTCTGCGAGTTATTTTCCATCGAATAGAGAGTATGCCGCATTTTATGGCATTACCAAACCCATGCTCGATGCATTGGATAAAGAAATTGTTGTCATGCATCCAGGTCCAATCAATAGGGGTGTAGAATTATCAAGTGAGGTTGTTGATTCAAATCAAGCCATTATTTTAGACCAAGTAGAAAATGGTGTAGCAATTAGAATGGCTGTTTTATATTTACTTGCTTCAAAAAATAAATCATGAAAATTAGTCAACATGGTAATACTACTGTTTTCGCTTGGGATCTCTCAGACCCCATAGGCGTTGATTTTAGAAACCTTGTCAAGGGACACTACAAAAATTTGCATCAGCAGAACATTGTAATTGATTTATCATTAATCAAATCTTTAAAGCCAAAACATGTTTTAGAATTTTCCGAACTTAACAGCTATCACAAAGAAAAAATTTTAAAATCATTTGTTATAGTTGTTGGAAAAACGTTTAATGTTGAAATAAACGTTGATATAGCTACGGCACCCACACTACAAGAGGCATTTGATATTGTTGAAATTGAGGAAATTGAACGTGATTTAGGGTATTAATGAAGCTAACCATATTGGGTTGCCATTCGGCTACCCCACACGAGAATAAAAACCCTACAGCCCAACTGTTAGATATTAAAGGGCATCGTTTTCTTATTGATTGCGGTGAGGGGACTCAAGTACAATTGCGTAAGGCCAAGGTTTCTTTTGTTCATATCAAGCATATATTTATTTCTCACTTGCATGGAGATCATTTTTATGGTTTGCCTGGTTTGGTATCTTCCTTCCGATTATTGGGTCGCGAAGCACCTCTACATATCTATGGTCCAGAGGGAATTAAGGAAGCGCTCCTTTTTTTATTAAAGTTGTCTAATTCTAATTTGAATTACCCCCTTCACTTTCATGAATTGACTTCTAGTGAGTCTGAGTGTGTTTATGAAGACGATAGTGTAATTGTTAGTACCATACCTTTAAAACATCGTATTTACACTAATGGTTTTTTGTTTGAAGAAAAAAAAGGACTTAGAAGAATTAACACAGATGCTGCTCGAACATTCGGTATAGATAAAAGTCAATATCGTTTATTGCAGAATGGTCAGCATATAAAAAGTTTAGAAGGGGATGTTATAGAAAATGCAAAGGTTACTTTTAGTCCTCACCCCGAAATGAAATATGCTTTTTGTAGTGATACTGCCTATCATCCTTCAATCGTTGATATAATTTATAAAGCAGATTGGTTATACCATGAAGCCACTTTTTTAAATCAACATGAGTCCCTTGCGAAACAAACAAAGCATAGTACTGCAAAACAGGCAGCCGAGATAGCTAATAAAGCCCAAGTGGGTCGTTTGATTTTGGGTCATTATTCATCAAGATATAAAAACTTATCACTATTTATCGATGAAGCAAAAGCTGTATTTCCAAATGTAATACTAGCATCAGACGGCGCTGTGATATCCTGACACATTTTTGTACATTTAAAAAATGGAAAGAGACTTTGGGCATCTTCGTAAAAACTATGAGGCTAGTGTGCTTGTCGAAACGCTAGTTCCTAATACTCCTATTGATTTATTTAACCAATGGTTTGACGAGGTTACACAGCATGGTGGCATAGCAGAAGTAAATGCCATGACATTGAGCACAATTGATGAAACCAAAAAAATTAAGGCGCGTGTAGTCTTGCTTAAGGAATTATCTACTGAAGGCTTTATTTTTTACACCAATTACAACAGTGATAAGTGTAAGGCAATATTTGTCAATCCCAATGTAAGCTTATCTTTTTTTTGGCCAAATTTAGAAAGACAGGTGATTATTTCTGGAACAGCAAAAAAAGTAGCGCCTGAAATATCTGACGCTTATTTTTCATCCAGACCAAAAGGAAGTCAAATTGGGGCACACGTATCTCCTCAAAGCGATATTATTCTTTCACGCGATGTCCTAGAGGCTAGCCAAGAGTCACTAAAAAAACAATTTAAAGGAAAGGATATTCCTAGACCATCACATTGGGGTGGCATTGTTGTCACACCTTATGAAGTGGAATTTTGGCAGGGGAGACCCAATCGTTTACACGATCGTATAGTATACTCAAAATCTGATGATGCTTGGATAAAACAACGAAAAGCACCCTAAAAACGCACATTAACACATTAAAATAGTACATGAAAACATGGATAATGATGCGACATGGAAAGTCCTCTTGGGAATTAAACGTTTCAGATAAAGACCGTCCATTAAACCAACGTGGAATTGATGATGCCCACAAAATGGGTGTTTTTTTACATCAAAAAAAATATTCACTTGATGCTGTTTTTTCAAGCCCGGCAATCCGTGCTGCGCATACAGCTTTGATAGTATCCAAAGAAATGAACCTACCCATACATAATATTTCTTTTAGCGAAGCTTTATATGACTTTTCTGGTGAAAATGTTTTGGAGTTCGTCAAATGCCTTGACGACACCATTAAAACAGTGATTACCTTTGGTCATAACAACGCATGTACTTCTTTGGCATATTTGTTAGCAGATTTTAATGGTGACAATATTCCAACTGCTGGAGCCGTTCTTTTTCGCTTTGATGTATCTTTGTGGTCAGATATAATTAATGCAAATGCCGAATATTTCTTTCCAAAAACAATAACCAAATAGTGACACTTCCTTTTATAAATCGTGAATTAAGTTGGTTAGACTTTAATCGTCGTGTTCTCCAGGAGGCACAAGACAAAAACGTTCCATTAATTGAGCGTCTTCGTTTTATAGGTATTTTTTCAAATAATTTGGACGAATTTTTTAAAGTGCGTTATGCTACTGTGAAGCGTATAGCACAAATGGAAGCGGAATCTAACTCGCCAAAAACTACCAATGCAGAGGCTTTGTTACAGGAGATTACCCAAAAAACGATTGCCCTCCAAGATGAAAGCTTTCACACCATACAACAACTTACGGCTGCTTTGGGCGATGAAAATATTTTTATTTTAGATGAGACAGCTCTCGATGATGAACAAATTGAATTTGTTCATGAATACTTCATTCAAAAAGTAAGTCCTTCCTTACTCACAATACTGATTAACGATAGTACTTTGTTGTCCAGTAGTAGAGGCAACAATGCTTTTTTAGCCGTTCGAATTGAGAAAGAAAATAGCAGCTCACAGTTTGCATTAATTCAAATGCCAACTGACCTAGAACGTATAGTTGTATTGCCTAAGCGTGATGGCAAACAGTTTGTCATGCTGTTAGATGACCTTATTCGTCACCAAATGCAGTATATTTTTCAAATATTCTCTCCTACCAAGATTAAGGCTCATATGGTAAAGTTTACGCGTGATGCAGAGCTTGATTTTGATGACGATATTAATATGAGCTATGTTGAAAAAGTAGCTTCAAGTGTTCGAGATAGAGTAGAAGGAGATCCTGTTCGTTTTATTTATGATAAAAATATTGATGACGACACCTTAGAGATTTTATTGGAAAAATTTCAAATAGGCACTAGAGATAGTATAATCCCTGGTGGTCGCTACCATAATAGAAGGGACTATATGAAGTTCCCTAGTTTAGGGCGCCAAGACTTACTCTATGACAAAAAGCCTCCATTGGCTGTTTCAGGTTTTTCTTTGGAGGAAAGTATTTTATCGCAAATAAGCAATCGCGACTTTTTACAGTATACCCCTTACCATAGTTTTGCTTACGTAGTTCTTTTTTTAAGGGAGGCTTCATTGGATCCAAAAGTTAAGAGTATTTGCATTACCATATACCGTTTGTCAAGTCAATCACAAATAGTTAATGCACTTATTCAGGCAGCACGCAATGGCAAGCAAGTAACTGTTCAAATCGAGTTGCAGGCACGTTTTGATGAGACTGCCAATATTCGCTATGCTGAAAAGCTTAAAAATGAAGGTGTTCATCTTATTTTTGGAATACCAAGTTTAAAGGTTCACTCCAAGACCTGTTTGATTCAACGCAAGGAGGGTGATAAACTCAAATACTATGGTTTTATAAGTACGGGTAATTTTAATGAATCTACCGCACGTGTATATACTGACTATACCCTTTTTACTGCCAACCAACAAATTTTAAAAGAAGTAAACCGAGTATTTTCATTTCTTGAGAAAAGCTATAAAATACCAGTCCACAAACACTTGCTGATTTCTCCATTTACAACCTCCTCTGGTCTTAAAGAGCGTATTGCACGTGAGATATCATTGGCACAGGCTGGTAAGAATGCACTGATACGAATTAAAATAAACAATATCACAAACTACGATATGGTTGTTGCACTTTATAAAGCCAGTCAGGCAGGCGTTCAAATACGTATGATTGTTCGTGGTATATGTTGTTTGGTTCCTGGTGTTGCTGGTATTAGCGACAATATTGAAGTCATTAGTGTGGTTGATCGTTATTTAGAACACCCACGAATGGTTATTTTTGAAAACAGTGGTGATAGAGATATACTTATTTCCTCTGCTGATTGGATGACCCGTAATTTGGACAATCGTGTTGAAGTGACATGTCCTATTTACGACAAAGATGTACAACAAGAACTTGTTGACACTTTCGAGTTGAGTTGGAATGATAATGTCAAGGCACGTTGGGTAAATGACAATTCAAAACCTGTTTATCGAAATAACGGCGCATTGCCGCTTCGCTCACAAGAGGCAATCTATTCCTATTATCAAAATAAATTAAACAATCATTGAGAATATCCAAATATGCCGCTATTGATATAGGTTCCAACGCTGTACGCTTAATGGTTAGCAACGTTATTGAACGCAAAAGTAAACCTACACTTTTTACTAAAAATGCTATGGTTCGTGTACCCATCCGCTTGGGTCAAGATACTTTTACGCATGGCTCTATTGGAATGCCTAATCAACAACGAATGATTGATGCCATGCTTTCCTTTAAGAAGCTCATGGGTGTTCACGGTGTTTCACATTATATGGCTTGTGCGACTTCAGCGCTTAGAGAAGCTAAAAACAGTTCGGAATTAATTGCGCGTATTTTAAAAGAAACTGAAGTAGCTGTTGAAATCATAGACGGAAAGCGAGAAGCAGAAATAATAGCCATGACCGATTTATATGAAGTCATGAAAGCTCATAAATCCTACCTTCTTGTTGATGTTGGAGGGGGCAGTACAGAACTTACGGTAATTGATCGTGGTAAAACCATTGCATCGAAGTCTTTTAAGATAGGCACAGTTCGATTACTAAACAAAATGGTGTCCAATAAAGAGATGGCATCATACCAAAAGTGGATTGAAAAACATACTCATAAATTAGAACGTTTATCTGTTGTTGGTTCTGGAGGCACTATTAACAAGGTTTTTAAACTTTCTGGTGTTAAGATTGGAAAACCACTTTCCTATATACTTCTTTCTGAATATTATGAGTACTTAAAACAACGTACTCACAAGGAATTGATTATTGACCTGAAATTAAATCAAGATCGTGCAGATGTTATTGTACCTGCAGTTCACATATATCTTCTAGCAATGAAAAAGTCTGGTGCAAATAAGATTTATGTTCCAAAAGTTGGTTTGGCCGATGGAATGATTAAACTTTTATACAAAGAACTACATTAGTATATACTTTGTTAAATCAATATTCTAATTTAAATTTTTTCTTAAACAGGTCTAATGCTGGGTTTTTTTCAGAAAGCACTTTATACTTGTCATCGTTGGTGTAGACAAATTTCTTTTCTTCTTTCATTTCCAAACGCACCTTTAAAACAAGCGCATCATTAGATAGTTGATCACGTAAATATGTCATTAATTGCGCACTATTTTTTTCAAGCTCAAGCCTGTTGGTGTCATTTGGAACCGCATAATGAATCTCGACTTTATTTTTTAGTCTGGGAATGTCTAATTGTAATAGCGCAACCATATTTTTTTCGCCATTGACAGCTATAATTTCACTAAATTTTTCCCACTGTTTTTCAAGACTATCCTGATTTACTTCGTTTTCTCTCAATTGTTTTTCTTCATTTGGAGAATCGATTTTGTTTTTGTGTTCTTTTTGAATTTTTAGACTGGATAATGATAAACCTGAAACTCCTTGTGACGATAGGTCTAACTGAATTGTTTCCTCTTTTTTGACTGTTTCAATAGATTTATCAGCTGTTTTAAGAGGCTTAACAGTACTCTCAACAGTGTCACTTGGTGATGAGCTCTGTTCTAATATATTTTTTGACTGAATTGAAGTGTCTTCAGTCTCTTTAGTAGATGCTGATTTTGAGATAACGACACCATCAAAAGGTTTTATATATGGTTTAAGGTTTTTTTTTTCGACTTCGTTAAGCGAGGCCACTTGCATTAAACATAATTCTACTTGCAAGTGGGGATGCAGGCTGTTTTTGTATTGAAGTGCATAAGTATTAGTCAAATCAAGCGCATCTAACAAAAAGGATTTTGGAATAACTTTTCCTTGTGCCATAAATGCAGCTTCTGTTTCAGTTCCTACTTCTAATAACTTTACTGTCCCTTCGTTTTGACACATCATTAAATCTCTGAAGTGCTTAGATAAACCATTAATAAAATGGTAGCCATCAAAGCCTAAGTCTATTAGTTGGTTGAATTTTAATATGCTATTATACATATCCCCTTTGTATAGCAATTCAGTAATTTCTAAGTAGCTATCATAGTCCAAAATATTTAAGTGCAACGAGACGTGCTTTGCAGTAAGTTTTTCTCCTGCATAGCTTATCATGCGGTCAAATATTGATAGTGCATCTCTCATCGCACCGTCTGCTTTTTGAGCAATGAGATGTAGTGCTTTTTCATCTGCATCTATACCTTCGCGCTCTGCAATTACTTTTAGATAATTTTGCGCGTCTGTAGCATTGATTCTTTTAAAATCAAAAATTTGACACCTCGACAAAATTGTTGGAATGATTTTTTGCTTTTCAGTAGTGGCAAGTATAAAAATAGCGTGTTTTGGTGGCTCTTCCAATGTCTTTAGAAAGGCATTAAAAGCAGCAGTACTTAACATATGAACCTCATCAATGATATATACTTTATAACTGCCTTTTTGGGGTGGAATCCGAACTTGTTCGATAAGGCTTCTTATATCGTCAACGGAGTTGTTTGAGGCGGCATCAAGTTCAAACACATTGAAAGCAAAATCCTCGTTTAGGTCAATATCAGCACCAAGGCTGTTTATTTTTTTTGCAAAAATACGCGCGCATGTGGTTTTGCCCACACCTCTTGGTCCACAGAAAAGCATTGCCTTGGCAATTTTACCCAAATCAATAGCATTTTGTAAGGTTTGTGTAATAGTTTTTTGACCAACTACGTCCGCAAATGTCTGTGGTCTGTATTTTAAAGCAGATACTATAAAGTCGCCCATGAGGTAAATATAAACAAACTCACGTTTTTGTCCTATGATAAATTAGAGACAAATGTGGGAATAGTGTATTTTTGCATTGCAGGCCTTCTTATCGCTCCGCCATTGGTGGAGAGGAAAGTCCGGACACCATAGCGCAGCATAGCGGGTAACACCCGTCGCTCCGATTTATCAGAGTAGGACAAGTGCAACAGAAAGCAAGTACAGTTTGGCTGTAGTGAAACCAGGTAAACTCTATGCGGTGAAACGCCACGTAAACCAACGTTTAGGATAGCGCGTCCAAGTTGGAGGGTAGGCGGATTGAGCGCTGCAGTAATGCATCGCCTAGATTAATGATAAGACACGACAGAATCCGGCTTACGGCCTGCTTTTATATTTACTGGTACTTTTGGGTCTTAGTATAATCCTTCTTTTATTACCATAGCGCTTTTGCCTTTCCATCTGAAACAAGATTGTATTCAAGTTTTTCATATGGTTGAATGTTTATTTCTTCAAAAGCGACTAATACTATTTTACTAAAGCTTTAATTTTTTTAAACCACAGTTTTTAATAATGATAAGGTGTTTGGCCCTTCATTAAATAACAAATCTAAAATGGACAGATTAGGGATAAAGCCGTTTTTGTCTTCAAATACTTGAGTGTATTTGAGTGCTAGCTTATTATTTACTTCTTTTTTCTCAATTTGTGATCTAATATCTTTAGCATTAGTTAAGTTTTCATAGCTTCCGGTATAATGAACTTCAGGATTCCAACCCAATAGTTTTAGCAATAACTCAAAATAGGCTTTGTTGAAAACATATAGCAATGAGAACTTATTTTTATAGAAAATGGAAATATCATCTTCATAAAACTCAAAATACGGAGAAGATCTATAAGCAGATTGAATGGATTTCCAATGTTGCTTTTGCCATGCAAAACTATTTTCTATTTCAACCTCACTATAGTGTTGATGACCTGTTTTTCCAAGATGTCTAATTGGAACGGAAAGCAATAATTTTCCGTTGGCACCATGTATGTAAGTCCTGTTTCTTAATGTTTGTTTTTGATAATAATCGTTTTGCTCTATTAAAAGTGTTTTCGCCGTTGTCATAAGCGCCCACATGCCTGTGGATCCGGTGTATGCTAGCGGAGCAATAATTGTACTCATTTATGCTTTTTTTGCACGCCTTCTATACCATGCAATTCCTTGCCAGACAGCTAAAAACGCTGCGAAATACCAACGATATGAAACAGGCTCACCAGTGCCGCCTATCGTTGTAAAGATTCTGTTCCAACGTATGCTCCAATTGCGCAGCCCATCCATGAACCCATCAATACTCATCCATATGAATACAGGCTTACCAACTATATGATCTTCGGGGACAAATCCCCAATATCTACTGTCTTCAGAACGGTGGCGATTATCACCCATCATCCAGTAATAGTCTTGCTTGAAGGTATACGTGTTTACCGAGTTCCCATTAATTTTGATGTCATCTCCTTTAATTTCAAGGTTGTTTAATTCATAATCGGATATAATCTTTTTGTATAATGCTATATTTTTTGAATTTAACTTAACTGTAACTCCGCTTTTGGGGATAACGATAGGTCCAAATTGATCTTCATTCCAGTTATATCGCACATTGTTTGGAAAATAGGAATCGTTGTATGTCCTTTTTGTATTGATGTTTCTTACCAGACTATCCAACTTCAATACATTTGGCATTAGTTCAGCTTCTTTTAGCGTAAGAAATAGACTTTTCTGCGTTTCCAACAACTCCTTGGCTTGAATACGGTATTGCTGTACGATACTAAGCGGCAGCCCTTTAGACCCGGTAATCACCTGATAATTGTTTGGATCTGGATTCGATATCATCATTAGATGTGGTCTTAATGCATCGAGTATGGGTTGGCTGATATTTGATATTAGAAACTTACGTGTTAGGTCATCATAACCTGCATTTATAAGCCTTCTGGCAGAGATACCATTTGTATTGTAGGCTTTATATCCAAAAATAGGCTTTGCCCTATCAGGCATGGTAGATTTTTTGCCGTCAATGTGTATGATGCCATCTATTATTGAAAGTGTGTCTCCTGGAACAGCAACGCAGCGTTTTACGTAGTTTGATTTTTTATCGATTGGCTTCACAACT
>Ga0208127_1001588_pt1 | contig 11247 bp, 6 predicted proteins | sample ETNtaG_6_FD_185751 | JGI IMG/M metagenome (GOLD analysis project Ga0208127, IMG submission 185751) | Marine microbial and viral communities from oxygen minimum zone, Eastern Pacific Ocean - ETNP201306SV45 (SPAdes) (version 2) | ecosystem: Environmental > Aquatic > Marine > Oceanic ...
TGAAGACAACTACTTCAACGGACCTCAAACAGCAATCTTGATGCGTGGAATCAATGATTATGTCGTTGACAACAACGAGATCATTGGTACTTCTGAAGCCAATGAACCTGGTATCGAAATCGACGCTGGATACGGTGTTGTCTCAAACAACACGCTATTGGACGCTGACGGTGGTATCTACTTGGAGGACTCAGAAAACCCACCTGCACCAACAACTTCGTTGTGTGCTATTGGTAGCCGAGGCTACACGTACTCGTCGACTTGTTCCTTTACCGTTCCATCCGGAGTAACCGTTTACGTCGATCTACAATCTGACAGCTACGGTGACGAAATCTCTCTCGAGATCACCAAGCCTGATGGTTCAACCGACACATGGAGTCAATCCAACGGTTACTTCGCGGACAACTACCAATACAAGCCTCTGACCTCCTACACCACAGCTGGACAGTACTCTCTCAAGGTACTGGACTCCTACGGTGACGGTGGTGCAAACATCGCTGTATACTACGGCAATGTTGCAGTTTACGATGGACCATCCATCGAGAACAACACCATTGGAATCAGTGCTGGCCGAACCGCGCCAAACGCTGTTGGTCTCGACCTCAACGATTGTGACCAAGTTACAGTTCAGAGCAAGGACAACACGGTCACCATCGGTGACAACGCTATGGTCGTTGACGGCTGTGATGTTGTTGACGTCGATTCAACCTTCGTTGGAACCAACGCTGCATCAAGCATCGGTATTTCGTCACTCTCCTCGAATGACGATATCACACTTGACGGCACATCCGTTGGAGGATACGCATACGGTGTATCGATCGAATCCGCTGACCTCATGCTCATCGGCGGTGCTGACATTGCAGGAAGCACTGCTGGTGTCTATGCTGATGATGCAAAGGTTACTGCAATCAATGCAGCAGTTGACGGTGGTACAACCGGTACAGGTCTGTACATGGTCGATGGTGAATACTCGTGGATTTACCCACTTGACGCAGCAGGTAATGTTGGTGTCTATGCTGAGAACACCGAGTTCCGATGGGACGGCGGTACCTCAACAGCAACAACAGCACTCCACGCTGTCGAGTCGGTCGGTTCCGTCGAGAACTTGACATGGTCTGCATCAACAACGCAAATCAACGCAGGATCGAACGCATACGTTACCAGTATCGGTAACACACTCGACGCCTCGAAGATTAGCATCGTTGCATCCGCAACCATCGATGAAGCGAACCTCTTCAGTCTTGATGCAACCCACCTCACAGGTGCAGCATCAGCTGTTGGTATGACATTGGTCTCCACAGACGGAACCCGTGCAGCATACGTTTCACCTTCATTCCAGCCAGATATCATGGCTGTTGACGGTGATGATTCGGATTGGATTGGTGGTACGCCATTGAACCCATCTGACGATGCTATGCCTGGTATGGTCTCCGGTGACGGAACCAACGACTTCTACGTTACATACAGTGAAGGTGACGCACTTTACATCGGTATGACTGGTGAAGACCTCACCAACAACGACCTCTTGATCTATCTCGACGTTGTTGCTGGCGGTTCCAACACCGGTTACAACCTCAACGGTGCACACACACTACCAGTACAAGCAGACTACCTCTTCTGGGCTACAAGCGATTCCAACATGGATCTTTACTCCAATGGATTCCTTGGCTGGGGTGCAAGCTCCTTGTCCACAGATGCTGTTGACACTGACTTGGGAACAACAACCGCTGGTTTCTTCGAAATCGCAATCCCATTCAGCCGAATTGGTGGAACACCTGATGCAGTGAACATCGTCGCTGTCGTCCAAGACGGTTCAGCGAACATCCAAACCGTTCACCCAACTCAGACTGTTACAACTGGTGTTCAAACACTAGGCGAGTACATCTCCGTTGAGACAACGCATGACGATCTTGAAACTGGAAGCATCAGCGATGAAGTCTTGGTTTACCGAACCTACAAGGGTACGACCACCGCAGGATCTGCAAAGGACTACGATGTGATGATTAAGACAAAGGCAGATTGTGCTTACGACTGGGCAACTGTTGACGCTGTTTCGATGGCGACCAACCAAGAGCTCACCGTTGATATCAAGCGTGCATGTCCTGAAATCCAGGCTGCTCTTGCTGACGACACGGTTGATGAGGACAGTGGTGCATACACCATCTCCTTGACCAACCTCGCTGATGACGTCCAAGATGATGAGGCAACCCTCACATGGACCGTTACCGAAGGAACAACCGTCGCTCACAGCAACATCTTGGTCGACTGGGACAAGAATGGCCACACAGTGACCATCACACCTCTTGATGACCAATTCGGAACAGTTGAGTTCGAGTTCATTGTTACGGACAGCAACGGCTTGACCGATACCAAGAACATGACCTTGACGGTCAACAACATCAACGACAAGCCGGTCATCTGTAACACAGAGCGTGCAGACTGCATGCCAGTCTTCGTCGACGACGGATCTTACACGAACATCGTTCCTGAAGGATTCGGCAGTGTCTCCAAGTTCCTTGGTGATATCTCGAATGCGAGCAAGTCGTACATCCGTGACATGGACAACGAGCAGAGCCCTGTTCGACAAGTTTACACATGGGATGCATCCGTTCCAACAGAGTGTGTTGCATTCGGTGTATCGGTCACAAACAACGAGTTGACCATCGTCGAGAACACAGCCAACGAACTCGGTGGAACCTGTACGGTTACACTCACCCTCAGTGATGATGGTGCAGAGAACCAAGAAGCTGACGCATTCACAGTTGACTTCTCAGTCAGCCCAGTGAACGATGCACCAGTTGTCCTCGATTGGGATGTTACAACAGGAACTGTTGTTACCGCTGCAAATGGATCCACTCCAGTTGCACCATGGTCCATCAGCCTCATGGAAGATGACACCAACACGAACAACTTGACCTACGATTTGTCTGCTGTCAAGTACGACGTTGACCACAACGCTGCTGACTTGACCTGGACTGTTGAATCAACCGACCAGTGTACCTACGAGAACTACTTCAGCACTGAAATTGTTGGAGACAACCTCGTCTTTACACTCGTTCCTGATGCAACAACCACTGCAAACGCTTGGGAAATTGACTACTTGAACAACAACGGTATCCACCAGATTGGACCAAGTGGTTCTGACTTCTGTCAGATCCGTCTCGTCCTCAAGGACACCGCTACTGCGCCAAATTACGTACCAAACTACGACCCATCGGTTATGCCAATTGCAAACTACCAGCAAGGTGTTGCAACGCAAGAAATCGGTGTCCGTGTTGAGAACGTACGTGAACTCGTAGCTGACTACTACTTCGATGATGTCGTTGGATTCGACTTCCAAGGCATTACCGATGTTCTAACCGGTACCTACGTACCTGTTGAAGTTGTAGTCGGTGCTGGTGGCGATCAAGGACCATACACCTACGATCACATGCTTGCAATCACCTTCCACACAAGTGGTGGACACGGTGAAGCAGAGAACGTCATGTACGTTACACCACCTGAGTGGGGTACTACATCGACCTTCGAAGAGTACGTGTACATCGTCGATGACGGAACATCCACACCATACATTTGGGTTGAGATGGACGTTCTGACCTGTTTGGACGCAGAGTGTGACATGTCAAAGGCACCTGCACAGCGCTTCCAGATGGACGACCAAGTCAACGGACCATGGGCCCACGTTAACTACGGTGGCGGCATGACCGGTGAACAATGGTCCAAGCCTGGTGCATACGGTGACGATGGAGTTACTGAATCGACCCGTCGACCATTGCTCCAAGACAGCGACTGGTGTAACAACGTCATGTTCTCGGATGCTACTGCAATCGACAGTGACGCTGGTGTTCCAACAACCTGTAACCACGTGAACAAGCCATCTGAGGACTTCCTCAGCAGCGGAGACAAACTCCCATCCGTTGTTCAACTTGGTGGCGGTATTGGATCTGTTCCATCGTTCGCACCAAGCCTCGTTGTTGTAGCCCTCGCTGGCTTCTTCGTCACTGCTCTTGCAATGGCAAGCCGCCGTGAAGAAGAAGAGGAGCAAGAAGAAGAAACACGACGCATCGTCGAAGACGAAATGGCAGTCAGCCCAGTTATTGCGACCATCCTCATGGTTGCAATCACTGTCGTCCTCTCCGGTGTGATCTATGTTTGGGCTTCTTCCCTTGCAGAGACAGGCAAGTTGGGTGTTCCTCGAGTCACCTTTGACATCGAGAACAAGGATCTTGGTACAGTCGATGGATACTGGCACATCACAGTTGCTCAAACAGAAGCTGAGTTGGCTACTGCAGCCGTTACTGTAACGGTTCTTTACACCAACTCAGATGGTGTTCGAACTTCGTATGCTACGTTGCTCTCTAACACGAGCAATGTGTATGGATTTAACCCAGCAAACAGTGATGCGTTCATATCATTCGTTGACAAGGTCGAAAATGAAGGTTCATTCAAGGAATCTACCTTCGGAATCGGTGACCAAATCTTCGTACGAACCCACGCTCCTGACGGTCAGGCGTTGACGGATGCTACCATCCGAATCACCTACCAGCCAGGACCTGGTGATGGATCTGTCATCAAGGCATACCAAGACCTTGAATTCAACAAGGTTGTTTGAAGCGAAGGATTGACTGCGAACAGTTGATGGGCCGGTGGCCTTGAGCCACCGGCCCTATCTTCTGGCGTGAAGCGAATGCTTTCAAGCATGCATGCGCAGCATCAGTCATGGCCAGCCCATGTCGGTGTGTTGTCTTCGATTGCGATGGAGTCCTCGTGGACTCAGTAAGCTCATGGAAGACCTTGCACGATGCCTTTGGAACGGATAACAGCAAGAATCTCATGAGATTCATTGCTGGTGAATTAACTGATGTTGAGTTCATGCGTTCCGATATTGCGATGTGGAAAGCAATCCGTGATCCTATCCACAAGGATGAATTGTTTCGGATGTATTCCGGAGTCGCTTTGATGAAAGGTGCTCGAGAAACGGTAAAGCGTCTTCAGGATGCTGGCGTCTATGTTGCTATTGTGAGTGCAGGTGTTGACCTGTTTGTCAGTAGCATTGCTGCGATGTTGAAGGTCGACGATTGGATTGCGAATGGGTTTGAATTTGATTCAGAGGGCTATCTCGGCGATGATGGCATCTGCCGCCTTCATGCAAGTGGGAAGGGCAAAGTCATCCATCGCCTCATGGAAATGCATGGCTTTTCACCTGATGAGATTGTTTCAGTTGGTGATTCCGAGATGGATCTTTCCATGATGATTGATGGAAGTCATTTCATTGGATTCAATCCTAGCCGTCCCTCATCACTGAATGCATTTACGAAGGCAGAGGTTCCTCTTGTCATCGAGAAAGATCTCTCGAAGATTCTTGAATACATTCAACTCCCCTCAAGCGAAGGGAATTGATGTCGACTTGTGAGACTGAAGATTCACAATCGTGAGCATACACGGTTTGGGTTGGAAACCAAGCATCTTCTGGTACGATGTTTGATCCTGCCAAGTCGATGAACAAACGAGTGTTGTACCTCTGAAATCGAGACAAGCATGGCCATGTACGTGGCCAGTAACGAAGATATCAGGTACTTCTCGAATGACCAAACCATCTTCAATTTCTGGTGATAATGGGGTTTTACCCCCCCATTGTGGAGCTAAATGTCTCCTTCTGAGCATTTGACGCATCGCTTCAACAGGTTCTGAATACGTTACCGTTCGCAAACCAGCAACGAAATCATCGATCGACTTTCCATGATAGGAAAGCAAACGAACATCATGCAATGAGAAATCACACGGATTTCCAACAAAGGTTGTCTTGTTGTAATCTTGTTGAATATCCTTCTCAAAGGTGGGTTGAGGTTCAGCTGGACGAACAGCATCGTGATTTCCAGGCAACATGACACATTCAACCCAGTCAGGTAATAACTCCAAAAGTCGAGCGAATTCACTGTATTGACCAAACAGATCGGGGATGGCGAGTTCCTTATCCTGTCCAGGATAAATCCCTACCCCATCAACGCAATCACCACTTAAGATCAGATACTTGATTGTCTTTGCAAGAGGGTCTGTATGGAACCATCGGACCATCTTATGCCATTGTGCTTCAAGGAATGTCTTGGAACCAACGTGAATATCGGAAAGGAATGCAACACTCACGCCAATATGTGCACTTTGTTTCTCATGGCGGTCCTTCATTGGGAAAAACAAGTCATCAACATAGAATATATCACCCGTCTGTGAAAAAGAACCACTCACGCCAAGAACATCATCTGGCATCAATCCTGCCTCAACAACTTGCTCGTGCATTCGATCACGATCATCCCCTTGACGAATGGTTAACAAACAATTCATCTCTCCTGTTTCATCCTCAAGACCAAACATCAGATGCCCATTCTTGGTATGGCGAGGTTCATTGACCAGTCCTATGGCGACAGCGAGATTTTCATAGCCATGATATCGTCGATATTCGACATTTAACCGACCAATTTCTTGCGGCTTTCGAGGTAATCGTGAGTTCTTCACAATCATCTTTCGAATGCTATCCAACCGGTCATTGAAGCATGCCTGGATATGACTCATCTTCCCCTCAGTCGTACTGTTTCCCGTAATGTCATAATGAATCAGAATGTCGTTATCAACATCGGTTGCAATGCCTGAAAAGTCCTTTTCACTCCAATCGGGTAAATTGTTTCGAAACTGGATGTTCACGGGTTCAGGTTCCTTAATTGGAGCGATCGTCCGCCCAATTGGTTGACTCAATTTCTCGTCTTCAACAGATACATTTGATGTCGTAGCTGCTATCATTTTCTCAAGAATATCAATGGTAAGCATTCCGCGAGAAAATCCAATTTCTGGACCTCGATCAAGAACACGTAATGGATGTTCCAGACTCAACAATTTCTCTTTTACACCGGTTGTAACAAGCATTCCTCGCTTCATTAATTCCTGCGAAATTGAACCCCATTCCGCAGTCATATGTGTCAATGGGGGACGACCCTCCAAAAGGGTTCATGTTCATTCGTCTGCTGAGTCTTTGTCCCATTCAACATCGGTTCCAAGATTATCATCGTTCGAACCACGATTTGAACCCGACCAGGATTGAGATTGCCAACCAGAATCAAGAGCAGCCGCAGCAGCCCTTTGGTTGCGTGCAATCTCTTCAAGAGCTCTTAATTTGGCTTCTTCTTCTCTTTGTTTGATTTCATCCTGAAGTGTCTTTTCAGCGAGTTCCATTGCTTGGTCCCAATGGCGGATGGCTGTCAACAAGGCGAAGTGAACGAAGCCTTCCTTGTTCTCTTGTCGATTTCCACCGATTTGCGTCGCTTCAGCAATAGCCCATGTTCGAGATGCAATGCCTACGTAGACCAAGCCGACCTTTTTGTTTGTACCATCGTTACTCGGGCCAGCGATACCAGTAATGGAAAGGGCAATATCTGCATTCGCTCTTTCAAGGGCTCCTTGCGCCATTTGTATGGCCACTTCTGCGGAAACTGCTCCTCGCTTTTCAAGCGTTTTTGGATCAACATTCAATTCACGAATCTTGGCATCGTACGAATACGTAACCCATGCTTGGTTGAACCACTTGCTTGCACCAGCAATATCGGTGAGGGTACTTGCAAGCAGTCCTCCTGTACAAGATTCAGCAATGGTGATGGTGTAACCATCTTTCAGACGGCGTACCAAACGGGCCGCAGCGGCCTGTGCCTCTTCGTCCATTGAACCTTCGCGGTTTGGCAACCATTTTGAGGTTATTGGAAAGCCAAGCGTTTCAAATACGTCTCCATCGACGGAGGGTTGGGTCTGTGGTCTAGGGGTTTATGACGTCGCCCTTACAAGGCGAAGATCGAGGGTTCAATTCCCTCCGGACCCACTACCATAGGTAATCCTCAAGTGTGGTCTCATCACTCGATATCACCTTTGTAATGCCACTTTTTTGACGAATCTCTTCAGCATCTTCTTGCTCTGAAACAATAAGTAGATGCACTGCTCGACGCCAAAGTCCATTGTCAGGTGTTGATTTCCTATGATCGACAGCGACCAAAACCCCGTCAAGCTCTGCAAACATAAGTGCAGATAATGCATGTTGGATTTCATCTTGATGAAGAAGAATCCATCTTGCACCTTGCATCGCTTCGCGAACATTCCCGCCAAGGTTTGAGAATCGAACGACCTTCATGGACTACACCATCTTGTATCGAAGAAGAGCCACAACTCCACCCAAGCCAAGAAGTTGCTCACCAGCATCGTGGTCGGTGGAACATTGGACGAGTATGCCTCCGATGTCATCCAAACCACGTACCCATTCACTGAGTAATTGACCATCAAGTTGTGTTTCATGATCTCGTAGTAAATCAACTGCGACGAGCAATGTCTCGATGGCTCCTTCAGTCATGGCTCGAATGAGCGCTTGTTCTCCATAGGCGACCGCTCCATTGGAACTGATACGCATCCACACTTCTTCGAGCAACTTCATCTCTCTTTGAATGGCATAATCCTCTAGGAACTCATCCGCTAAGCCGTTACGAATGACTTCATTTGCTCCAGAACGACCTGCCATGGATGTTGCAATCATCCGAATCACCCGTTCTGGTTGAGCCTCGAGAATCACGCCTCTCAACTTTTCACGAGCATGACCTGGTCCGCATAGAATCATTGGTAATGTTTCATTTGTCGCTGCAAGGATCTCTTTGCATACTTGCTTCTGAAAGGATTGAGATACAGCCTCACTGTTTCGAACATCACCGCGTTTACCTCCTCCGCGCATTGTCCATGTTGCTCCTTCACGTAATCCTCTTGAAGTGATTTCAAACAAGACGATTTCATCGTTTTCAACGACGATGAGTGAGACATTGCTCTTGTTGGATGAATCAACAGCATCGTTGAGCAATGCGATGTCAAAATCAGGGAAAGGTGTTGTAGATTCCAATTCAATTTCATCACCCGTTTCGATTAAGTGTGTATGATGTGATCCAATATCGATGGGGGCTTGTTCTATTGTACCATGGACTCGAAGGATGTCTGAATACGTCTTATACTCTGTATTGATGACGTTTAACTGAATCCACATTTTCTTCCTCTCAGCCGCCTTTGCTCTTGAACCTGATTCTGCTGTTGTGCTGTCTCTGCGCTCACCAAGCATGGCAAGCCTCCGTCCTTTTGATGCAAGGCGAGCAAGGACCCACAAATCATCTTCAGATTCAATCCGAAGTTTCCAAAGGTTCTCACCTTGTTGCAATATTTGCATTGACCTTCACCCAAAGACGCCCTTGAGATGGCCGTCATCATCCATGTCCATATCGTTTGCAGCAGGTCGCTTTGGTAGTCCTGGCATGGTCATCATCGAACCGAGAATGGCGACAACAAAACCTGCACCAGCATTCAATCTGAATTCACGAACTGGAAGGTCAAAGCCCGATGGAGCACCAAGCATTCCAGCATCATGCGAAAACGAGTATTGTGTTTTGGCCATACAAACTGGAAGATGTCCATAGCCCCAATCAACGATTTTCTTGAGTTGACGTTTTGCCGCAGTCTCGATTTGCACACTGCTTGCTCCATACATCCGAGTTGCAATTGCCTTGACTTTGTCTTCAACAGAATCATCTGGAGCGACAAGAGGAAGGAACGGTCGTCCTGCAGCTACGTGGTCATGAATGGCTTCAACGACTGCATGTGCTAGATCACCACCACCTTCTCCACCTTTGGCATGAACTTCAGTACGACAAACTCGAACAGCACCACTTGCTCGTGCTGCTGCTTCAATCGCCTCAAGTTCTGCTTCAGTATCGCTTGTAAATTGATTGATTGAAACAACAACAGGAATTCCAAATCGTGCCATATTCTTGATGTGTCGATCAAGATTTGATGAAGCACCTGCAACAACTGCTTGGATATTTTCGGTTTCAAGTTCCTCTTTCGAAGGACGGTAACCTCCGCGTTCTCCAAAGGCCTTGCCGTGCAATTTCATTGAACGGACAGTCACGTTCATGACCACACAATCTGGTGCTTTACCCGATGTGTTTGCTTTGATATGCATAAATTTCTCAGCGCCCATATCACTACCAAATCCTGCTTCGGTAATCACGTAATCAGCACATGATAGTGCAATTCGATCGGCAACAATGGATGAGTTTCCATGAGCAATGTTCGCAAATGGCCCTCCATGAATAAATGCAGGATTACCCTCAAGCGTCTGCACAAGATTGGGTAAAAAGGCATTACGAAGAAGTAAGGCCATTGCTCCTGCAGCCTCAATATGTTCTGCTTTGATGGGATTCCCATCCATTGATTCAGCGATGACAATCTCACCGAGCCTCTTTCGCAAATCGGCATAATCCTTTGCCAATACAAGAATGGCCATGATTTCAGAGGCAGCAGTAATATCGAAACGGTCTTGACGAACATTTCCATTGGCTGGCCCCCCAAGACCGATGACAACCTCTCGTAGAGAACGATCGTTTAGGTCAACAACACGGGGCCAAAAGACTCGATTCGCATCGATGTTGCAATCGTTTCCATGTTTGATGTGATTATCGATCAAGGACGAGAGAAGGTTGTGCGCAGATGTAACAGCATGAAGATCGCCTGTAAAGTGGAGATTGATTTCTTCCATCGGAAGAACCTGAGATTGACCCCCTCCGGCAGCGCCTCCCTTGATTCCAAACACAGGCCCCATCGAAGGTTCTCGAATAACACAGGTTGCATTCTTCCCAATATGGCATAATGCCTGTGTCAGCCCAATGGTGGTCACAGTCTTTCCTTCACCAAATGGTGTGGGATTCACGGATGTGACAAGAATAAGGTTGCCCTTTGAAGAATCAAAGCGCTGTTTCATCCCATCCCATGTCAGTTTGGCCATGTGTTGCCCATGTGGAATCAATTCACCAGAAGGGATTCCCAATTTCCAAGCAATGGTTTCAATTGGTTCCAATTGTGCCTTCCGTGCAATCTCTAAATCACTAGCCATAAACCGCTGCATGCACATTTGGCTATCAAATCAACCCCTCAAGGAGAGCAGAACACATCGTTTTACGATGGGTTTTGTTTTGACGGAATCATTCTTCCTTCATCGAACCGAGATAGTCTGGTAGATCAACACCAGCCATCTTGGCTACATCATGAACAGGAGGCAATGAGCGAATCAACGATGAGACGAAGTTCGCAGTGCTTCCACCTTCGCCACCATTGCCTGAATCCCAAACGGTAATCTTGTCGATTTGGAGGTTGGCAATCGCTTCGGTTTGTCGTGCAACAATCTCT
>Ga0208127_1001589_pt1 | contig 11243 bp, 5 predicted proteins | sample ETNtaG_6_FD_185751 | JGI IMG/M metagenome (GOLD analysis project Ga0208127, IMG submission 185751) | Marine microbial and viral communities from oxygen minimum zone, Eastern Pacific Ocean - ETNP201306SV45 (SPAdes) (version 2) | ecosystem: Environmental > Aquatic > Marine > Oceanic ...
ATACAGATTGGCAAAAAGAAGTAATTGATTTTGCACCTATTTTAAGCACAAATGTTTCTGCTTCGGGAGGTACAGAAAAATCAACATATGCTGCAAGCGTATCTTACCTATACCAAGATGGTATTGTTGGATTGGATAAGTCTAACTACAACCGCTTGACAGCTCGTTTAAATTATCAGTATGATGTACTTGATAATTTGAAAGTGAATGCCTCAGCCATTTACACGCATTCATTGAAGAACAACCTTCCTGAAGGAGGTATTGGTTCAGTGTTATACAGCGCAATCAACATGGATCCTAGCTATCCAGTGTATAATTCCAATGATTTTGATGCGGTAGCCAATCCGAATTCATATACTTATGCCAATTCTGTAGCTGCGTTCGAAATTATCAACCCAGTTGCACAAATCAACAGTTCGCACAACACCACATTGGTAGACAAGTTTAGTGTCAATGTTGGCTTTGACTACAATCCTTTTGACAACATCACCTTGAGTTCTAAATTTCAAATGAACCATGCCAATGTATTGTATGACATTTTCCAACCTATCGTCAATTTTGGTAGAAATAAATCTGCCAACAGAACGAAAAACCGAGTGACAGATCATGGCGATATATATGATGACTATACTTGGGATAATTATCTTACATATAACAATTCTTTTGCTGACAAACACCAGCTTAAAGTTTTGCTTGGAACTTCTATCTTCCAAACCAAAGGATTTTTCTATGGTTTTCAAGGGGATGAGTTGGTTAATGGTTTGAATAGCGTTGAAAGTGCAACCATACAAAACTTAGTTCCCGAAAATGTATTGCCACGATTCAATGAAGACCAGATTTCTAAAGGGCAAAATGAATTTGACACCCGATTGGCTTCTGCTTTTGCTCGTGTCCAATACAACTTTGATAACAAATACTTACTCTCTGGAGTTGTTCGTAGGGATGGCTCTTCAAAGTTCTCACCTAAAAACAAATATGGAATTTTCCCTTCAGGCTCATTTGGATGGAATATTTCTGAAGAAGACTTTTTCTCCAGCTCCTTTATCAGTAATCTAAAACTGAGAGCGAGTTATGGTATTATTGGTAACGACCGTATTCGAGATTTTGTATACATCTCTCGTTTGGATGGGGAAGCTGTTTATTCTGATAATGATGAAGAAACAGAAGACGACTTGCTTCGCGGTGTGGCTGAAGGTCAACTTTCAAATCCATCAGTGGTGTGGGAAAAACAAAAAACTACCAATGTGGGTCTTGACATATCACTTTTCGATAGCAGTTTGAACATCTCCGTTGATGCATATGAGCGCGAAACAGAAGACCTTCTTATTGCTGCCCAGATTTCAGGACTCCTTGGAATTGCAGCGCCTGGATCGGGAGCTCCCTTTATCAACGCAGGAACCGTTTCTAACAAAGGGTATGAGTTGAGTTTTGCCTACAATGGCAACATTGGTGACAACCTTGATTTTAATCTAGGTTATAATGTTTCTACTGTTGAAAACGAAGTATTGTTTGTAGAGAGTGAAAACGGTTTCCAGCAAGGTGGTGACTGGGGTGTAGGTCTTGGGATCATTCCTTCGCGTATGGAAGCTGGGTACCCACTGGGCTATTTCTACGGTTATAAAACCAATGGGATTTACCAAAATCAATCTGAAATTGACGCACTTGATGCCCAGGCTTTCGATGAAGATGGTGAAAGCATTGATTATCATAAAGGAGCCAAAGTGGGAGATCTCAAATTTGTCGACATGAATGGAGATGGATTCATATCTGATGATGACAAAACATACATTGGAGATCCACTACCAGATTTGACAATGGGTTTCAATTTTGGAATTCGTTATAAAGATTTTGACTTTAATGCTTCTGCTTATGCCTCTATAGGAAACGACATGGTTCGTGACTATGAGCGCCAAGCAGCCAACACCAACCGAGGAACTTATATGTATCAAAGATGGCGTGGCGAAGGAACTGGAAACACTGTGCCAAGAGCTTCAGATGGATCGTCCATCAACAATATGAACTTCTCTGACTTTTATGTAGAAGATGCCTCTTATTTGAGAATCCAAAACGTTCAGTTGGGCTACACTGCCAATGATGGAATCATAGACCGTTTGGGTCTTGAATCCCTACGCATGTATGTGTCTGCAAACAACTTGTTTACGTTTACCAACTACAATGGCTTTGACCCTTCTGCGAGTGGAGGAAGCCCCCTAGGAGCAGGTATAGACAAAGGATTTTACCCTGTTTCTCGATCGTTTCTATTCGGTTTAAATGTTAAATTATAACTAGCAACTATACTACAATGAAAAAATTAATCACACTAGGAATCACATTTGTTTTCGTCCTCACAACTGCTTGTGATGACTACATTGAAGTTGAGCCAAAAGGTCCTGTTGCCGAAACCTATTTCAACTCGGCAGAGGATTATGATAACGCCTTGATTGGGGCATACGACTTACTCCAAGCCACCTTCTGGGGTGTTCAAACGGCTTCCATTGCTTCACCAGATATTATCGCTGGAGGAGACCGCTTAAACTATGACCAACCCACACTTCAAGACGTGGACAAGATGATTCATACACAATCATCCTATGTACAAATACGTGACATATGGCAGTTGAGTTATGCAGGGATGAATCGTGCCAACTATTTGTTAGAGTACAAAGACAAATTGGATTTTGACGGCAAAGACAATATTTTAGGTCAGGCATATTTTCTGCGTGCATACTACGCTTTTGAATTGGTAAAATTCTTTGGAGACATTCCACTGTTGGTTGATACCAGTGTTGCCCCCAACAGAATTGTGAACAAACGCATTCAGTTTGGAGACCAATTTGAAGTGAACCGTGCGAGTGGCACCATTAATGGCTCGGGGACTCCTGAAGCGGCTTATGCACTTATTGCAGAGGATCTCAAAGAAGCCATCGCTATGTTGCCTACCACCCAAAGTCGTACGGGCGCAGTTACGAAAGGGGCCGCACAGGCATTGCTTGGGAAAGTGTATCTATACCATGCCACTTACGACGGCGATATGTATTCGGAAGCGGCCGCCCAATTTGATGATGTCATCAAAAGTAATCAATATCGTTTGTTGTCACATGGTGCCGAATTCAACAACATATGGGAAGCCAGTGCAGAAAACGGGCCAGAATCTGTTTTTGAAGTTCAATACACCAGTGTAGAAGGTGCGGGTTGGGGTTGTATTATTTGTAGTGAAGGTACTTATATGCCAAAGTTCAACAACCCGAGATCTCCCTACGAAAATCCTAAGTATTCTGCGGGTTGGGGATTTTCATTACCGACCCCAATGTTGTATGATGCCTACAAGGAGGGTGATTCCCGAAGAGATTTGACCATTCTTGATGTACGTACAGATACAACTCGTGATACAAGTCGAGAGGACACAGGATTTTTCACAAAGAAATATTTGGTTCATGCTGACAATGATGCAGATCGTAATGGTTCTGACCCTCTGAACTTTGATAACAACTACCGCGCCATTCGATATGCTGATGTATTGTTGATGGCAGCGGAAGCAGAGGCCAAGGCTATAGGTGGAGACACCAATGCAGCTATTGGCTATCTCAACCAAGTACGAGCCAGAGCTTTTGGCGATAATAGTCAAGATTATACTGCTGCAGAAGGATCACTCACAGATGCCATTTTTAATGAACGTCGCCTAGAGTTGGCTGCAGAGGGCCATTATTTCTTTGACTTGGTACGCACCGGAAAGGCCAAAGCCGCTTTTGACGCATACAATACTTGGGCAGCAGGAGACTCCTCACGTCCTTCCATTGAATTTGAAAACGATAAAAACGAATTCCTTCCAATTCCTCTTGTTGAGCTCGAATTGGCCAATGCGTTAGAGCGTTGGGGCCAAAACCAAGGATTTTAATCACTAAGATAACTTTAACTCAATTATTAATTTTAAACACTTAAATTATGGATTTACTTAAAAAAGGATTCTATTTCCTATTAGCTGCAACGGTTTTGGTTGCATGTTCAGACGATGATGACACTCCTGTTGGACCTATTGACGGCGGTGGTGGTAATTCTGATCACCCATTAGCAGGAACTTCTTGGAGCATATCTTCGGAGGTTGGTGCTCTTGTTGTCGCTGAGACTCTTGATAAAGCTTTGGGAGACATGAGCGGTGCTACTGCTGGTGGAAATGAAAACCCTCATGGAGCATGGTGGTATTTTAGCCAGTGGGGCGACGATTCTGTTGCTCGTGCTTGTTTGCTAGATGACACATATGTGTTCAACGCAGATGGATCATTTACTCAAACTATGGGAGCTGACACTTGGGTTGAAGCTTGGCAGGGAAATGATCCTGAGGGATGTGCTGCACCTGTTGCACCCCACAATGGGGCTAACGCTGCTACATGGACAGCAACTAGTACTACTGTTACAGTAACTGGTGATGGTGCATTCTTAGGGCTTGCAAAAGTTACCAATACAGCAGAAGACGGAAACCCTGCAGATGACACTACTACTTATAACTATGAACTTTCTGAAGATGGCAACAAATTGACACTTCATATTCAAGGCTTTCAAGATAGTGACGCTGCTTGGGTGTACCGTATGACTAAAAACTAAAATTAGTCTATAACTTAACATACGGCTCTTTGGAGCCGTGTGTTTTCTTTTTTGATTTTAAATATTTCGTTTTTCGGATTTAATGATGCGTTTCTTTGCCTTATTTTTATTTATTTCTCTTATCTCCTGTGGTGGCGATGATCCACCACCTGTAGACCCAACCTCACCTATTGTTGATCCCGACATTCCTGTTGGGTCAGGAAATAATGATGTGTTGGTGTGGTCTGAGGAATTTGACTACGAAGGGGCACCTGATAAGTCACTCTGGACCATTGAGTACGGTAATGGCGATTGGGGCTGGGGCAACGGAGAGGTTCAGTATTACCATTCATCTAACTTACATGTGTCTGACGGAACGCTTAAAATCACTGCCAAAAAGGAAAAAAGAGGAAACTTCGATTACACTTCCGGTAGGATGAAAACTCAGGGGAATTATAGTTTTCGCTATGGAAAGATGGAAGTCAAGGCCAAACTACCCGCAAGCCAAGGCACTTGGCCTGCCATTTGGTTGCTCGGTAATACACACAGCACGTTGGGATGGCCATTTTGCGGAGAGATAGACGTGATGGAACAAAGAGGTAATGAAAAATCCTATGTGCTTGGAACGACTCATTGGAACAATGGATCTTCATACAGCCCTGCAAGTTTTAGCAAAGATTCAGAAGATATTGAAAACTTAGATTCTGAGTGGCACATCTATACCATGGATTGGACAGATAAGTACATTAAAATTTCTGTTGATGATGATGACTATTATCGCATCAACCTTAACGATAATCTGCCCTTTTACTCACCTTTTTTCATCATTGTAAATGTGGCTATGGGAGGTACTCTAGGTGGATCAATCGATCCCAATTTCACCATGGATGTTATGGAAATCGATTACATAAGGGTATATCAGTAAACGTCTGTTTATAAGAAAGTTGCAATGGCTTGTATAGCCACGGTAGTGTTGTTAAAAAATCAAGTAGAGTATTAGTAGAGCCACACAGTTTATTTTGTCTAAATTTTAGCACTTATTATTGCAAATCTGACACACAAAATTCTTAAAATCATATTTTAGGTAATATACTTCCTGAGTGTACATCAAAACCAACTTAGCACATATGAAAAACATAATTGGACTATGACCAAAAAAACTCTTTTTATTGCTTTTGTAGTTTCTCTTGGAGGGTTTCTGTTCGGATTTGATGCCGGGATTATCTCGGGGGTTATGTCCTATGCTGGACCCCAGTTTGATCTTAATGATGCACAAACAGGTTGGGTGGTGAGTTCCCCCTCCTTTGCAGCCATGATCGCCATGTTGGTGGCTGGCCGTTTGAGCGATCGTGTGGGTCGAAAAAAAATATTACTAGTTGTTGCGTTTTTATACGCATTTTCTGCGATTACCTCTGCATATGCGCTTTCTTACGAAGCTTTATATTTGGCGCGGATGGTTGGAGGGTTGGCCTTTGGAGCTGCACTGGTTTTAGCACCTACATACATTGCAGAAATATCAACTGCTGAAAACCGAGGCACACTCGTTTCTGTTCAACAACTCAACATTGTTTTAGGGTTTTTTGCAGCCTTTTTAAGCAATTATTACTTTAATGAAAGCTATAGTTCTGGAAATTCCGCTCTAAATGACCAAAACATCTGGAGGTGGATGTTGGGGGTAGAATTCTTGCCCGCAATCCTATACTTTTTTCTATTATTTTTTGTGCCCAAAAGCCCTAGATGGCTGTACACTCAAGGTCATGTTTCTCAAGCCCAATCGGTTTTAGAAACCATTCATGGATCTCAACAAGCGGCTTTGGAAATCCAAGGGATTGAAAAAAATATTACTGAAAACACTCAACAAAAGAAAACCTCCATTCGTGAATTGCTTCACCCCTCTTTGCGATTTATTATGCTGGTAGGCTTGACCTTAGGGATCCTTCAACAGATAACAGGGATCAATGCCATATACTTTTACGCAACGTCTATATTCAAACAAACCGGTATAGGTACTGATGCGGCGTTCTCTTCTGGTGTTTTATTGAGCTTCACGACGGTGATCTTCACTCTGATTGCTATGTACTTAGTAGACCGTATGGGCAGAAGACCTCTTCTTATTGTAGGTATGACAGGCATTGCTGTGAGTCTGCTTGTGTGTGCTTATGGTTTTAATCAAGCCAAATATGAACTAACTGCTGAAGAGATTACAAATCTAGAGGGCATCGAATCTTTCAAGCTTGCAAAGTTTCAAGATCAAACTTACTACAGTGATGTAGCGTTTAAAAACGACATCAAAGAAGCCATCGGAAGTCAAGTTTATGCCAAAAATGAAGGCGCTATTTTAGAAGCTGCCATTGAGATGAATGCAACTTTGGTGTTGATCGGTATTTTAGGTTTCATCGCATGCTTTGCTTTTTCTTTAGGCCCTGTGATGTGGGTGATGCTTTCTGAACTTTTCCCGAACCGTTATCGCGGATTAGCGATTGGTGCCATCGGCTTTGTCAACTCTTTTGCCAGCTGGACCATTCAACAAGTTTTCCCATGGGAGTTGTCCAACCTAGGCAGTGCCCTAACATTCTTTATTTATGGTTCAATTGCGGCTTTAGGGGTTTTGTTGTTTGTTCGAATTTTGCCAGAAACTCGTGGAAAATCCTTAGAAGAAATTGAAAACGAACTTGTTTCAAAGACTGCATAAAAACTATCAATATGAAAAAAAAACATTCAGTCATTCTTGCGTTTTTAGTTCTTACGGTTTCAACCGCATCCTTGAGTTTTAAAAATAACATGAACAACAAAAGCATCGAAGGTCCTGCCCGTGTAACTATTGACAAAACAAATGATCGGTTTGTTTTATTAGTTAATGATCAACCTTTTTACATCAATGGAGCTGGTTTGGAATTTGGCAGCATAGAAGCATTGGCCAGACATAAAGGCAATTCATTTCGCACATGGCGTACCGAAAACGGTCAAAGGACTGCACTAGAGATCCTAGATGAAGCCCACAAACATGGTATTATGGTAACGATGGGTATAGAAATTGCCAGAGAACGACACGGCTTTGATTACAACGATCAAGAAGCAGTTGCTGCACAACTTGAACGGGTCAAACAAGAAGTACTTGCCCTCAAAGACCACCCCGCTTTATTGATATGGGCCATTGGAAACGAGCTCAACCTGCGATACACCAATCCCAAAGTATGGAATGCAGTTAATGAAATTTCTAAAATGATTCATCAGCTCGATCCAAACCATCCCACAACAACTACACTAGCAGGGATCTCTCGACGTGAAGTTCAGGAGATTAAACAACGCGCACCGGATCTAGACATCCTTTCTTTTCAGGTTTATGGAAAAATAGAACAGCTGCCCAAACAAGTTCGGGATTATGGATGGGAAGGACCTTATATGGTTACTGAATGGGGTGCCACGGGGCACTGGGAAGTTCCAAGAACATCATGGGGCGTACCCATTGAAGAAAACAGCTCTGTTAAAGCCAAAAATTACTTAAAGCGTTATCAAAACAGCATTCAAAAAGATACCACCCAATGTATAGGGTCTTATGTTTTTTTATGGGGACAGAAACAAGAACGAACGCCCACTTGGTATGGAGTCTTTACGGAAGATGGAAGCGCTACTGAGGCTGTTGATGTTATGGAATTTTTATGGACCGGAAATTGGCCCATAAACCGATCTCCAATCATCGAATCGTTTCTTTTAAATAACAAAGACGCTTACAGCAATATAAAACTCGCGTCAAATCAGCCGTATCAAGCCGAAGTCAAAAGCTCAGATCCTGACGGAGACAAGCTTACTTATAGTTTCGAAATCCTACATGAAAGTACAGACCTTAAGGATGGTGGAGATTTGGAAAATCGTCCCGAAACGGCACATTGGAATAGAAAAGAATTAAAGGAAGGAATGATAGAGTTTTCGGTGCCTGACACTAAAGGAGCTTACCGAATTTTTGTTTATGTACATGACGGTAATGAACATGTAGCCACAGCCAACATTCCTTTTTTTATAGATAATAAAGTAAAACAGTAAGATCGATGGCTTTTGCTCCATTGACCAAAAAAATAAAAATTACTTATGCATATTGGCCAAACAGAACGTAAGGTTAATTTACGTCTAACAGACGGAGACTTAGTGGAGATTGAAGGAGTCTGGTTCTACAAAATCAGTAATGTAGACAACATGCCTCCATTTTTTATGAGTGTTGTCAGCGATGCCAACCATTGGATGTTTATCGCTAGCAATGGGGGTCTATCAGCAGGCAGAAAAGATTGTAATCAGTCTTTATTTCCTTACTACACTGTCGATAAAATCACGGAAACATCCGAAACAACTGGTAGTAAAACCATTTTACGAGTAGAACAAGGCGATAAAACTTTTTTGTGGGAACCCTTTTCTGTTTACACCAACCACTTGTACGACCTTGAAACCAACTTGTTTAAAAGCGAGTATGGAAATACGTTGATTTTTGAACAAGTCAACCATGATTTGAACCTCAGCTTTCGTTATCAGTGGAGTTCCAGTAACAAATTCGGTTTTGTTCGAAAAGCCACGCTGACCAACACAGGAGATAAGTCTCGTGTTATACATGTTTTGGATGGGATCCAAAACTTAGTCCCTTATGGAGTTGAGGCCGATTTGCAGAACAGCAAAAGCAACTTGGTCGATGCCTATAAGAAAAGCGAGCTCGAAAGAGACCTAGGATTGGGGATTTATGCCTTAAGTGCCATTATTGTGGACCGTGCAGAACCTAGCGAAGCGCTCAAGGCTACCACCGTATGGTCAATTGGCCTTGAAAAACCAACTTATTTACTCTCCTCTTTTCAATTAGAGGCATTTCGCAGAGGTAAAGATGTCACTGAAGAATGGGAGAATAAAGGGGAAAAAGGCGCCTATTTTGTTTCAGACACCCTGACTTTAGATACAGGTGCAGAAAAATCTTGGTATGTTGTTGCCGAAGTCAACCAGTCTATGGTAGGCATTCGCGCCTTGGCTGATGCCATCAACAGTAAAAACATCACAGAACAATTACACGCTGATATAAAATCGGGCACTGACAAGCTTATTCAGCTTTGTGCTGCATCGGATGGTCTTCAAAAAACGGAAGACAAGCGTACCATCATGCGCCATTTTTCTAACACCCTATTTAATATCATGCGTGGTGGAATTTTTGATTCCAATTATCAAATAGAAAAGGCAGATTTTTTAGAATACTTACAAAAAGCAAACAAAGAGGCTTTTGCACAACATAAGGAATCTCTCGATCAGCTCGATGACATTATTGACTTGGGTCAATTGACAGAAACCATCAAAAACATCCCTTCTGTTGCCATTCAACGTTTAAGCACAGAATATTTGCCTTTAAAATTCAGCCGTCGTCATGGAGACCCGAGTCGTCCTTGGAACTGGTTTTCTATCAATACACAAAATGAAAATGACGGATCAAAAATTTTAGATTACCAAGGGAACTGGCGCGATATTTTCCAAAATTGGGAAGCCTTAGCACATGCCTATCCTACTTTTATTGAGGGGATGATTTTCAGGTTTCTTAACGCTTCTACTTTCGATGGCTACAACCCTTATCGAGTTACAAAAGATGGATTTGATTGGGAAATTATTGAGCCCCACGACCCATGGTCATACATAGGTTATTGGGGAGATCATCAGATCATCTACCTACTCAAATTTTTAGAATTTTCAGAAAAACACCATCCTGGTAAGCTTGCTTCTTTCTTACAAGCAAACCGTTTTGTATACGCACATGTTCCTTATGTCATTAAACCATATGAAGACATTGTAGCCGATCCAAAAGACACCATCATTTTTGACAAACCTTTGCATGATCAAATCGATCGTCAAAAATCCGAATTAGGAGCCGATGGCGCTTTGCTTAAGGATCCTAACGGTGCGGTCTATCATGTCAATATGTTAGAGAAGTTGTTGGTTACCATTTTAGCAAAAATGTCAAATTTTGTTCCTGAGGCAGGAATATGGCTAAACACCCAGCGACCCGAATGGAACGATGCCAACAACGCTTTAGTTGGAAATGGAACCTCCATGGTGACTTTGTACTACATGCGTCGATTCTTTAAGTTTTTTGACAATTTGATTGACTCTGTGGCGTTCGATGAAAGCTCGGTCTCGAAAGAACTACAGACGTTTTTCCAACAAATAGCTCAGAGCTTATTGCGCTTCGAATCTCTTCTCACAGGTCAGATTAGTGATGCGGATCGAAAAACAGTTGTAGATGCATTGGGTCAGGCAGGTAGTCAATACAGAAACCAAATTTATAAAAACGGGTTTTCTGCAGAAGAGGCGTCCATTAGTACTTCTGATTTGAAAGAATTCGTTAGAGTGAGTTTGGCATTTATCGATCATTCGATTGCTGCCAACAAACGCAATGATGGCTTATATCATGCATATAACCTAATTGCTTTTGAAGAAAACAAAGAGATTTCCATCGCCTACCTTTCGGAAATGTTAGAGGGTCAGGTGGCTGTTCTAAGTTCTGGCTATCTGTCATCTGAAGAAGCGCTCGAAGTGCTCGATCAAATGCGCACAAGTAAGCTTTATCGTCCGGATCAAAACAGTTATATGTTATATCCTGACAAATCACTTCCTCGTTTTTTTGAGAAAAACAACGTTCCAAAAACTGC
>Ga0208127_1001591_pt1 | contig 11239 bp, 13 predicted proteins | sample ETNtaG_6_FD_185751 | JGI IMG/M metagenome (GOLD analysis project Ga0208127, IMG submission 185751) | Marine microbial and viral communities from oxygen minimum zone, Eastern Pacific Ocean - ETNP201306SV45 (SPAdes) (version 2) | ecosystem: Environmental > Aquatic > Marine > Oceanic ...
AGGCTTCATGGTTGTCCAGTATTCAAGATAAAACAGGTTCAGCGTCTTTCGCTGCATCTTTCCTTCTGGATTCAAGCCGATTCAGATATTCCTCGTCGATGGTGCCGGCGACGTACACCCCATCGAAGCACGAGCAGTCGAAAGTCACCTCTCGCTCTGCAGCGCCCAGACAGGCGGTTACCAAATCATCGAGTTTCTGATAGATCATCCAATCTGCACCGATAGCATCGCCTATCTCATCCACAGTTCGATTATGAGCGATGTACTCTTCCCTGGCGGGCATATCGATTCCGTAGACATTGGGATGTATTACCGGAGGTGCGCAACTGGCGAAAAAGACCTGCTCTGCCCCTGCTGACCTTGCCATCTCAACAATCCTCTTCGAGGTATTACCGCGCACTATGCTGTCATCCACGATCAAGACATTCTTGTTCTGAAATTCTCCAGCGATGGTGTTGAGCTTCTTTCTTACAGATTTCTTACGGATGTTCTGTCCGGGCATTATGAATGTCCTGCCGATATACCGATTTTTGACAAATCCCTCCCTGTATTGGACGCCGAGAGTCCTTGCCAACTCTAGTGCTGCTATGCGGCCGCTGTCTGGCACTGGCACAACAACGTCGATCTCATGATTCGGGTTTTCCATCAGAATCCTCTCGCCCAGGATTCGCCCCATCTCAAGCCTCGCAGCATGCACAGAGACCCCGTCTATGGTAGAATCGGGCCTTGAAAAGTAGACGTGTTCAAAGATGCAGGGCCTGGGTTCGGTGACTGGAGCGCATATTCTTGATGTGATTGCCCCATTTGATCTCACTATCACAGCCTCACCAGGCATCACATCTCTATCCATTTTGAAGTCCAGCACATCAAGAGCGACACTCTCGGATGCGAATGCCCTCTCCACCATGCCGTCTTGTGTGCGGGACCCCATGCACAATGGGCGTATTCCGTGTTTATCCCGTATGGCGATGACGCCCCAACCAGTTATCATGGCCACAAGAGAAAATGAGCCGGTCGCTCTCCTGTGGAGGTGCTCTACAGCGGTGAATACGGATTCCTCGTCCAATGTGCCTCGACCCGAAGGAGCATCCGAAATGGCGCGTTGAAGTTCCGCTGCGAGTAGATTTAGCAAGGCCTCTGAATCCGAATCAGTGTTGATTCGTCGCCGGTCCACGTCGAATAAATCGGCGATGAGCTCTTCCGAATTTGTAAGATTTCCATTATGTGCTAGACTGATTCCAAAGGGGGAGTTTGTGTAGAATGGTTGTGCCTCTGCAGCTGAGCTACTGCCTGCTGTGGGGTACCGAACATGCCCTATGCCCATTGAGCCGCGGAGAAGTTCGATGTGCTTTAGCTGGAATACATCGCGAACTAATCCATTCGCCCTGCGATGGAAAACGCGTGACTCGGTGCTTGTCAGCATACCAGCAGCATCTTGGCCCCTGTGTTGTAGTACAAGGAGGCCATCGTAGAGGGTGGGCGAGACGGTGGATCCCTCGATTCCGACAATACCGATAATGCCACACATCGAGAACGCTCGGACCTTTGGCTGTCAGGACTTAGCCATTACCCAGAAAACAGGGGGTCGCTCAATCCGTCATTCGACGATTCTTCTTGGCCCATCTGTAGCCTCGCATGCGAGCAGTGACGCCGAATCCGCAAGAGGCGCATCTGGCCTTTGACTTGTGATAGGAGTGCTTTCCACACCGCCTACATCGGATGTGGGTTTGCTTCTGCCTTTTTCCCATACTAGGTGTTCCCTTGGACATATGCAACCCTCCTTGACGTTCGCGCGAACTGCCTTGCTGTTATGAGGCTTATCACTCGCTATCTGATACCGAATCTGCCTCTTGAAAGACGGTTATATCGAATTCATTCGAAAGAGAGGCAGTGATTCTCAGGAGGAAGGGGATAGCGGCCAAAGGGGTCAGAGCAAGGAAGTACATCAGGGATATCAGTGACGAAGAAACCGTCTCATATGGCACAGATGTAAGCAGATACAGAGCCACTGCAGAGAACGTCAAGGAGACGACAATGAGTCTTCCGGGAGTATTTCCACTCCTGTACGTGGAGATGACATGAATTGTTAACCATACAAGCGAAATTGTGAATCCCACTGCAAACTCCTGCAAATATGAGGCGGACATCAATTCACACCCCCAAGATGGTCTTCCACAATCTTTCGAACATGTAGCCTCTCATCGTCGTCAAGCCCTGGCGTAGGGGGTAGAGGCGGTTCACTATATTCGGACCAAGCCACTATTGCTACAGCTGCGATTAGCCCTGAAATGATACCTAGAATGATCGGGGCTGCGGAAAGTGCATCCCATATGCTGAATACGCCTCTCATCGGATCTAATAAATCGGCCCCGGGTCTGAAGAACATCGCCACAGAGATTGAAGAAATGACGAGTAGCCAACCAGAAAAGAGGGTTGCAGGTGAAATACTGCCGTAAACTCTGGAGCCTCTTATCGTCAACATCGAGCCAATTACGAGAAGAAGGGCCCATGTGAAGAAATGGAGAATGATCACACCCATGTCCGTTGAAGCGTCGTCGCCATAGAACCGGCCATAGAAATCGGATGGGGAAAGTACGTCGCGACCGATTGCTAGGAGGATTCCGACCGCAGCGATCACGAGGGCCATTCTGTATCTGAAGTCAGAGGGGCCCATCCTATTCCATGAGATAGAAACCAGTACGAGAACACCGCCTGCTACTCTCAGGAAAGGGGCGTCCATGGTACGCGGAGAGGGTATATGGCTTGAAAGAGATGGGGAGATGCAGAGCCCTATCAGAATGACGAGTGGTATCGCCACACTCAAATAGGAACCGTCGGTGGACGGCTCGCTGGTGGTACAAATGGTAAAGCGCCCACGTAAGGTAATGCGTTACAGCCCATCTGCTGGCAAGCACACTGAACATACAGTGGAGCGGGTAAAGAAACGTCGCGCAAGTGAGTTAAAATGGGGTCAGCGTAGGTTCCGAAGGGTTACTGCTGGATACCGTGGTTTCCCTCGTCCAAAACCTTCAGGGGAGAAACCTACAAAACGTGTGAATCTGTTGTACAGGTGTACTGAAACTGGCAAGGCACACCAACCTGCAGCTAAGAGGGCGAAGAAGTTCGAACTCGTGGATAGGTGATTCAGATGGCCGGTGCGAATTTTCTCAAAGTTAGTTGCAATGACTGCGGTAACGAGGCCGTGGTGTTCAGTCGTGCGTCTTCCGTCATATCATGCCCCGTGTGTGGGAGCACCCTAGCAATGCCAAAGGGCGGTAAGGCCGACTTAGTGGGTAGCAGCTTAGTTGAAACCCTCGAGTGAAGGGGGATTCGACATTGGCTCGTAAGGAATCATGGCCCGAGGAAGGGGATCTTCTCGTCTGTGTAGTGAAATCCGTGAGCGACAAGGGCGCTTACCTAGAGATAGACGGCATGGACGGCGCGGAAGGATTCGTATTCATTGGAGAGGTCGCAGCTGGGTGGGTGAAATCCGTAAGATCCCACCTGAGAGAGGGTCAGCGGGTCGTGGCGAAGGCAATAGGCGTGAAACCCGATCGTGGCAGGATTGATCTTTCCATAAAATCAGTCTCCGAGGAGCGTCGTAGAGATGCTCTCCAGTTCTGGAAGAACGAGCAGCGAGCTGGACAAATAATGAAGGTCGCTTCAGACAGAGTCGGATGGTCCGAGGACGAATTAGATTCAACTTCCGATGACCTTGTTGACGCCTTCGGATCCCTGTATGGGGCCCTGGAAGAAGTCGCTGCTGATTCGAGCGCCTTGGAGAAAGCCGGGTTCAAAGGGAAGTGGATTGCTACCATAGTAGAACTAGCTGTCGAGAACATCGTTCCTGAATCAGTGCATCTAAAGGGGAATTTCCACGTAGAAATATGGTCTAGCGAAGGAGTTGCAGGGATCCAAGATGTGCTGGAAAAGGCCGAGTCCAGCATAGATGGAATGGATGAAGTCGTACTTACATGCCACTATGACGGAGCGCCGAATTACAGAGTAGAGGTAGAGGGCCCGGATTACGATTCTGCTGAGTCGGCATGGAATGCTTGTGTCCAAGCCGCAGAGTCCGCGATGGAAGCATATGACGGCAATTTCTCGGCTGAGCGCGTCTGATACCCGCAATACTTCATGAACCCGATGCGAGGGGTCAACTTGCGTTCATGCCTAGAACAAGGTTACAACGATGCCCTGCATGCTTGTCATACGGATTCTCTAGAGAATGCGATTGTGGCGAGACCAGAGTCGCGGTAGCCCCGCTCCGTTTCTCACCAGAAGACCCCCAGGGGGATAGACGTCGTCAAAGAGAGGGCTGGGGCTCAGAAGAATGGGTGAAGAGTCTGCCTACTCCAAGAGAGGTTGGTGATGAGGAAGAATGAGTCGTACAAAGATTCAGCACATTTCCGACATCCCCCCTCATGATGCCATTATCGAAGCGGTTCCCGGGATTGGGAATGTGGGTAAGCTCGTAGTCGATGGCCTGGTGGCGTCATATGATTCGAAGATGGTTGCCAGAGTGCTCCACCCAGACATGCCGCCACACGCAACTCTTGATTCGGAGGGGCTGCTTCGCCCCCCGCATCTCTCAATTCATTCGGTGAATATCGGGTCGCAGACTGTTCTCTGCATCTGCTCAGATGCCCAGCCGACCACTGCAGCGGGCCAGTACGAGGTGGCAGAATCAATTCTCGATTTCATAAAGGAACATAGCGATTCGCGGCTGTACGTTTTAGCTGGTCTTGTGATGGGTCCCGAGGCCCAAGGAATCCACGTCGTTTGCTCGGAGGAGGGCACGATGGAATCTATGGAGGAACATGGTATCGAGGTTAGAACGGGTCAACCGGAATCAGGGATGATAGGGCTGGCAGGGCTATTGGTTTCACTCGCCCCCTTACACGAAGTGGAAGCGATCGGCCTTGTTGCGGACACTGTCGGTGGCGCCACAGATGCCAGAGCAGCGGAGCGCCTATCCATGTTCGTCCAAGATAAATTCGGATTGAACATTGGGATGGATCTCGACAGGACCCAGGCGATTGCCTCCAGGCTGCTGGAGAGTGTCGGGATTTCAGAGGCGGCTATTGCAGAGATATCAGGCGAGCAGGGCTATGGCGATTTATACGTCTGAGTGATCTTATGAGAGTCCTGCTCGGGAGCGGTGGAATTGGGACCGAAGAACGTCGAACGATGTACAGGGATTTGATTTCGGATCACTTCAGAGATTCGGACAATATTGTATTCATACCACTTGCAACACATGATCACGAAGGGAGGACTGCGCGGTTAAAGGAGTCTCTTGGACCCATGGGGGCGAAGTTCCACGGATTGAATGTTGATGACGGCGTTGGACAGATACTTGCTGCTGACGGAGTGTACATGGGCGGAGGTAATTCTTTCCTGCTGAACAGGGATCTGCACAGATACGGATTGATTGATGCGCTGAGGGACGTTGTAAAACAAGGAATACCGTATCTCGGGGTCAGTGCTGGCAGCAATGTCGCTTGTCCGACGATGATGACGACTAACGACATGCCGATTGTGATGACGCCATCATATGAAGCGCTGGGAATCGTTCCCTTCCAGATCAATCCTCATTATTATCCCGGGAAGATTACCTTCTTCTCAGAAGGTGAGAGCAATGATCACTTCGGAGAGAGCCGTCGGCAGAGGATATCCGAATATCATCAACATGAGGCGATTCCTGTTCTGGGTTTGTGGGAAGGATCGTATGTGCAATGGGATGGTTCGAGAGGTCGCCTAATTGGGCGTGCTAGGGCGTTTTACCGAGACTTGGAGCCAGTGGACTTCGAGGATGGGGCGATGTTCGATGGAAGCCTTACTCTCAAGTGATTGTTCAGCCACCTGATGAAACTATGATTAATTCGAGATTCAGATCTCCCTCTATAATGGAGTTGTGAGGCACTATCGTCTCATCATACACTGCTAGAACAGTGGATGCGTGTATGCCTAATTCATTGAGCACGTCCAGGATCGTCGCAGGGGCTTGAATATCCACCACATGGTCCTGATTCAGATGGTTGACCGTGACGCGCATGGAGGGGCTGTAACTGAACAGGCTTATGTCTGATTCGCAGGACGGTTGGACGCTGCCGAGATCGCATAGCCCGGTATTGCGGTGGATTCGAAATCCACTGTCCCTTGGACGCGGGGGTTCAAATCCCTCTCTCGGCGCCAAAAACTACCATCATCGTCGTTCTTCTGGTTCATCTGAGTCTTCGATGACCACGACCCTTGTTCCGGGGCCCATCTTGATTTGAGGCCGTCCGGCCCATTCCCCGACTTCCCCATTCAATATCCCGATAACATCGCCTCTGGAGATTGAGGCTGCTGATGTTGGGATGAACTGCTTGAATGCGACAGCGGATGCGGATCCAGACGCATCGACCAGCGTGATGGCCCACCTGCTAACTGAGACTCCATCGGGATATGCGTCAACCGACCATACCCTCCCTACAACAGAGACTCTGGTCTCTATGTCGACTACAGCCGCCTCATCGCCTTCTTCTGCGGACGATATGGAGGACATCTGGTCAAGATCGAGGTTCAATTGGCCTTTCCAAAGTGAAGGTATGGCGTTATCCACACGTACCCTCGAGCCTTCCTTGATCGATCTTGTCACTCTTTTCGGGCCGCCCATCCGATGTGGCCGGATGGAGGCCCTGTCCCACCCATCCACCAGCGTGAACCTTACATCAACAGTCTCATCCTCATTCAGATCTGGCCCAGTTAGCCTCGATACCTCGCCGACTGCTGAAAAACGAGTTCTGATTTCCTGCAATGGCGTTATGTTCCAAGTGTGTCCGAAACGCTGGATGGTTTCCATGCTGATCACGTTTTTCTCTTGGTTCGAGCCTTCACAGAAATCTGCATACTCGCACCTGTTGCATCTGGCTCTAGCATCCGATTCGATCGGTTCGTCATCGGGGACGCCTCCATCAATGAATCTCCGAAGAGGCGCTGGCTCTGCGGGGCATTCTTCGATTGATGGGTTGTTCTCTCGTATCTTTGAGTACAACTCGAAAAGATCCCTGTCCATAGACTCCATCTCTTCTGTTAGGGGTGTGGCGACTTCCTTCGGATCTCCAGCGCCTAGATACCAGATTGCCAGGCCTGTTGCGGTTTCTTTACGCTCGTGAGTGGCCCACCAGAGCCAACCATACATCCTCAATTGATCCAGGTAGCCGTGGGACCTGTCTCCTCTTCCGACTGAGGCCTTGATATCGATTATACGTGTGGATCCGCCCCACCTGTAGACAAGGTCGTATTCCCCTTGGAACCACCCATTTGGGTGCGTTGAGGTCTGAGTGAATGATGCCGCATCCGGGTCTACGAACCATGGCCTTGCAATCTCCCATGCTTCCGATACATGCATATCTGATCCGATTTCAAAGGCTGCATGGCTGGGCTCGCCCCAATCACGGGGAAATCCATCCGGAGCAGGCCAGACAGGCCTAGATTTTCCTGAGCGCCATGCATCCACATCCACATCGTCTGAATTCAGGCATTCTTCGACTTCCTGCAAATGTAGATCTATGCCCCTGAGCACCATTGAGAGGCATTGGTCGGGATCTGCATCTTCAACCGAACCTGTCTTGTTCGGGTTTGCTGCCCAGTCATCGCTCGCTTCATCCCAGCATCGCTGGAAGTGTATGTGAGCACGCGCATGGGCCCAAATTCTCAATGAGTCCATGTCCGAAGGCCGGAGAGAGCTGTCGACAGGCTGGATTCTCGGACCGGGCCAATTGGAGGGATCACCCCATTCAGGCACCCCATCCTCATTCAGAGGGGTGGACATCGTGTCTGTATCCTCTGCGAGCTGGAGTGACGGCGAGTCACGCATGACTCTGCAGATGCACGCCTCTGCAGCATTTCCGCGGATTATTTGTGGAGGTAGCGGGGTCTTCAAACGACGCTCCCAACCGTAGTACCAGTATCTCGGACAGTTCCTGTAAGCGATCACCTGTGAGGCTGAAAGTCTCCGGTAAGGGTCTACAGAAGATGCCTCTTGATCGATGGTTCTTACCGGCATCGAAAATCCCTTTCTCTCATGGCTCTTAATTTCAATTGTCCAGATCGGTGCTATTGAGATAGACAATCGTCATTTCAAGACGTTCGTGGGTGGGGTGAACCTCGACAAATGCCACAGGAGCCTCGACAGAATCGCTGATTTCCTCTGCTGTGGAAAGGGGGATTTCTATTCGGCCCCTCTCAGAATCATGATACAAGAATCTTCGAGGTAAGCCTGTTTCCCGAATGATTTCATCCATGTATCCCTCTGCCACTTCATTGTCGCATTCGATCACTCCGAAGATCAATGTTCCATCCTCTGTCAATAATTCATGAGGGGCGATAGTGGCCTCCCCGCGTCTGAGGAACCTGTTTCTGAGTTGCCCCGCATCCTTGTAGACCGCTGTGCAGAATTTCAGATGGAAACCATATGGCTCGCGCACAACGCCGTCAATGGGGTCTGGCTTCCCCAGGGCGGCAGCGGCGACTCTGTCGCGCATGTTTATTGCTAGCTCCGCGGAACCCGCTGCCCCTGCAGTTATCTCGTCGGAGAGGTTGAATCCCCTAACTTCCATGTTGCCGTGATTGCCTACGGTGATCTCAAGTTCATTCAGATTGAGGAATTGGATATCCATGTCCCTCATCTCTTCCAGTGCACCCATCAGCTCTTTCTCTTGATCAGGCTCACAGGGGATCTCGATGCCGGTTTCTATTCCCTGAGCGGAGCATGCTGAGATCACAGTGCTGTATTTCTTCGCATCTAAATCAAGGAGGTGGAATCGTATCTCGTCGAGTCCGGCTTCGGCAAACTCTCTCGCGTATTCAGGTTTGAACGGGATGCTCGTGTACATGTGCATGTGAAACGAAGGGCCGAATTCCTGCCTGAGTCTGCGGATTCCTTCCAGGGTGTGTTCCCTGTCCATCAACGGGTCGCCGCCGGTGATTCCCGCTCCCGTTGCGTTCATCGCCCTGGCCTCCTCGATTACCTCGTCGAACGAGGTGCAGGGGCGCTCATTGGCAAACATCATCTCTGCTTCACGACGATTCTCCGAGAGGGGGCAATAGTCACACTTCCAATGGCATTTCCCGGTGATGAACAGGACTAGCTTTGACCCCATTTGGCACTGTATACACCCCTCGGCTTCTTCGACCTCGGGGGCGTCGAACAAAGCCGGGATTGTGGGGAGCCTCAGGGTCACGCTCATGCAGTGGTCCCCCTTTTCACGGACATAGCCGCCTCGATTAGCATCTCATGGAAAATCGTCGTCCCGGAGAGTTCTGGATGGAATGTCAGCGCGATCCTGTTGTTTTCCCTCACGCCGACAGGCTCTCCATCCAAGGTTGCGATTACTGATGTGTTTCTGGCATCAGTGAAGCGCGGGGCCCTGATGAATGCGCATTGGAGGGGGTTGTTCACGTTCTCAACGGCCACTGAGCCGATGAATGAGTCAATCTGCCGCCCCCACGCATTCCTATCCACTTCGGCGGAGATAATCGGGTCTCCCCCGTCTTGGGGATCGGCGAGGAGGATTGTTCCTGCACAGGTTGCTAGGACCGGCATTTCGCTATTCTCCCTCATGATCGAGTATAGCGGCCCGAGGAGCCCCGTTCCGCCCTCTCCGCCGACTATCCTCATGGTGGTGGATTCTCCGCCTGGCAGTATAACCGCATCAAGTCCACCACTAATGAGGTCGCCCAATGATCGTAATTCCCTTATCGATACAGGGGTATTGGTCAAGTCACACGCGGCCTGAATTGCAACCTCGTGGGCCCTCCTGGACCCCTGGAGCATCACCAAACCCACTTCGAGCACGATTCGCCGGGATATGCATGGGACATGAACCCCATCCTCGGGATGCGGTTGATGCGATGCTCTCAAGGACCGGGCGACTCAGGCCGTATCATGACCAGGCTACACAACTTTGGTGCTGGACCGGGAGTTCTGCCGCTCGAGGTGATTAAGGCGTGCAAAAAGAACCTCGAGGAGCTAGGGTCGAGTGGCCTCGGGCTGATGGAGACATCGCACAGAAGCCCGGTCTTCCAGGCAATCGTGGATGAGGCCGATGCGCGTCTTAGGCGATTATTGCGAATTCCGGACGAGTACTCGGTGCTGTTTCTCCAAGGGGGGGCGTCCCTTCAATTCCACATGTCCGCGCTCAATCTTCTCGACCAGGGGGAGCATGCAGAGATAATCGTCACCGGGACCTGGTCCCAGAAGGCCTACTCAGAGATCGGTAAGTTGGGGGGGGTTCGAGCCATATGGGATGGGGCGGAAGAGGGGTTCACCAGGGTCCCGGATCATTCGGAGTACTCTGTCAGCGAGGACGCGGCCTACATCCACTATACGTCCAACAACACGATCTATGGGACGCAGTTCCACGAAATGCCGGACTCCAGGGGGAGGCCGGTGGTGGTTGACGCCAGTTCCGACATCACCGGGACCCGCTTGGACGTCTCGGCGCATGACGTTGTCTACGCGGGCGCCCAGAAGAATCTCGGGCCAAGCGGTGTGACCGTGGTCATACTCTCGCCATGGGCCCTGAAGAAGGGTCGCGAGGGGCTACCCTCTATGCTGGACTACAAGGTCCATGAGTCGAAGGGAAGCCTGTTCAACACCCCGAACACATACGGGATTTTCGTCCTGAAGGAGGTACTGGGTTGGATCGAGAGGGAGGGGGGCGTTCAAGCAGCGATAGATCGGAATGCCGCCAAGGCGTCCCTGTTGTATGACCGCCTTGATTCCTCGGACTTCTGGGCGCCGCATGCCCTGAAGTCCTCGAGGTCCGTCATGAATGCCACCTGGAGGATATCAGACCATGGCCTAGAGGCCGCCTTCCTCGAAGGGGCCGAGGAGAGGGGGCTAATGGGCCTAAAGGGGCACAGGAGCGTAGGGGGGATCCGCGCCAGCATGTACAATGCGCTGGAGCTTTCCAGCGTGGAGGCCCTCGTGGCATGGATGGCCGAGTTCGAGTCCATGCACTCCTGACGGCTGATTCAAGCCACATGACTCCCGCGAGGGGGCATGGAGGGAGACGGACGAATCGCCCTCCTCGATCTGACTCTTCTGGATAGAGAGGCTAGTGAGTCTGATCTCGAACATCTGGTTGAGCGTGCCAACAAGCATCTTCCCGCTGCTATTTGCGTCTTCTCTGAACAACTGGACGGGCTACGGGATATGCTCGACCCTAGGATAAAATTGGCTTGCGTG
>Ga0208127_1001593_pt1 | contig 11221 bp, 4 predicted proteins | sample ETNtaG_6_FD_185751 | JGI IMG/M metagenome (GOLD analysis project Ga0208127, IMG submission 185751) | Marine microbial and viral communities from oxygen minimum zone, Eastern Pacific Ocean - ETNP201306SV45 (SPAdes) (version 2) | ecosystem: Environmental > Aquatic > Marine > Oceanic ...
TTCGGGGGAATTCGGCGGCAGCCCGGTGAGATCGAAGGTCACGCGACGCAGTAACGTTAGTTTGTCCGCCTCCACAGAATACAACAGGCCCTTGGCTTCCAGCTTTGCCAGCAGAAAAGCATCCACCGGGTTAACCACACGATCGGTCGCCTTCACCCGCGGCGTTTCCTGACGGATGGGCGATTGAAATGCCCAATGGTCTCGGGCTTCCGGATCCACCTGTTGCGGCTTCAATGCCTGTTCCACTTCCGGCGCGCCGGCCGCAATCCAATCCCGCAACGTCTGCAGCTCGCGGTCGCCCATCCGTTCAATGCCCGCCATGCTGATATTTTTATCCGGCGGACAGGCGCGCGAAAGGATGCGCTGAATCATCGGGCTGGTCTCCGGCTTGCCGGGAACAATGGCCTTGCTTGCCAGCATTGAGGATTTCGTGCGCAAATCCACCCCGCCATCCTTCAAGGTCTGCCCATGGCACATCACACATCGCTGCAGCAAAACCGGAATCGCGTCATGCTGCGTCGGCTCCGCCAACACAACTGCGCTCAACAGAAAATAAATGAATGCCCGAACACCCATCGCCCAAATATGTGCCTTTAGAGGGTAAAAATCGCAAGGGTATTCGATCAAGTTAATCGATCACAAGGACACCCGAATTAGCACTCTTTACCCCCAAATAAAGCCGATCGCTGAGACTAGCAGCCCCAAACCCAACAGGCTTACCAGACCGAACTGAAACCAACGCACATCAAGACCATCGCGGGTGGGATTGATGACGGGTTGATAGTCTCCTCGGTGTTCAGGCAGGATCAACATCCATCCGTGATCTTCACCGATGGCTGTAGATTCTGACCTTACTTGTAAGACCAGACCTACCCCGCCCACCCATATTAAAATCCACGTTATTATATGTTCTAATTGGGGCAACAAATAACATCCCAACATAAAAATACCCGCTGCGCGGAGATAGATATGCCATATCCGAACCTCAGCAGCGAAAACGCGGGCAATGTGCGACAATCCCAAGGCTATAATAATACCCAGAGGCAATCCCAGCCACAGAAATTTCCATAAGATACCAAAACCAAAAATTACGGTTGCCAGCACGCAAAGCAGCCCGCCCAATACGAACAGGAATGGAAGATTGAAAACCATCAAAGCAGGCAGGCTTATTTTCCCTTTTCTTCTCGGGATTTTCGGCACTTTTAGTTCGGGTTTCACTAACTTACGCCAGCCCCAACAATACGCTACAATTTGTCCAACACCCAACACCCCAATCGCGAAGCGCTGCAACGCTTCCATAGAAGGCAAGTTGGTGAAGACCACCCCAAGCGCACCGATCCCCAAGCCGCCCAACAGGATCAGCCACAATTTACGCTTCATGTATCGGCTCATCGCCGAACCTTTCTTTTGTGGCGTCCCGTTACTGTCCAGCTGTGTCATTAGATCCAAACCGGCTCCACCAGCTACAATCACCATTAGGCCCGATACCCCGATCCCCCCGATGAACCAAAGAAAGCTGAGAACCAAACTCTCTCCCCAAACAGCACTCGCAGCATACATGGCACCCGTAACACAAGCGACCAACACGTAGGCACCTTGTAATGCAACAAAGGATCGGAAAGATCGGGTGAAATCAAAATGATATGTGATCGAGGCCGCTTGGAGGGTAGCTGAATCGGGATAATGGCGTCGCTGGAATCGATTCACGCCTAGTAATAACGCGCCCAGCAAACCACCCATCACGCCCACGCCACCTAACCGGCCCAGCGCGCCTTCGGCCGGGTACCAAGAAGGTTTGGCCTCCGTTTCCGAGGTTGGCGTTTTTGGCGCCGGAGCAGGAATAGATGGCGGTACAGGAACACCATTGGTGTTTCCTTTGAGGATATTTTTGGAATCACTCGGTTGAGTCTTGGGTAGTGGCTTGTCCTCGGCCCGGTCAGCACTCGGAGTATCTTGGATAATTGTGAGCCCGAAAAAAAACAGCACCACCACTCCGACAAAAACCAGCGCTGGCAGGTAAGCTTTTTTGGGGTCGTCTTTGACTTCCGTCCAAACATGGCTTGCAGCGGAATCCGCAATTTTTAGTTGCCGTATTAGCACAAACCCCATGCTCACGAGAAATAATGCCATATTGATGCCGATGACCCAGTACAACGGACTCGATACGTTTCCTTCCCCAGTACTCTTCAGCGTAACCCAAATGATCCCGGTGACGAACGCCAGTGCAAAGGTAAACACGGCCACATAAGTCGGCGCATTTTGACTGAGCCAAACGCCGAACTGAAATGAGTCTTCCGGCTCCAATAATGGCTCGGCGAGGGTTTCGCCACCACTGGCGGCGCTTTCCCTAAGCTTTCGAACCACCACAGTCCCGAAGGCGCCCACAAGGGAAAGTACAGCCAAGATGAATCCCCATTTCACCAGCGAGTGCGCCTCCCCGCCGCCAACCCTTTGCATGCCCCATGATACTGCGAACACAAACGCGGCAACGGCCGAAACCAAAGCCATGGTGGTGGGCGTGTTTTGCCGAACCCAAACCCAGGCGGCGTTGGGTTCACGGGCCGGTTCAGGCTGTGGCAGAACTTCCAGTTCCGGAAGGACTTTCGGCTCTTCAACCTCAACCGGTTCCGCCACCGCCGAAGCCGTTTCCGTCTTCAACTGGGCTTCCAGTGCGATGCGAAGCTTATCCAGATCCACTGAGCCATCAGTCGGCAGGCGTAACCGCAACTTGACGTTGGGCTCCTTGCTCGGTTGATGGCGGGGTTGGCTCATGGATCAACTGAAATCGCGCCACAGTTTATCAAACATCCGCGTAAAATCCTTAAGCAGATCGCGGTCGGTGGTAATGAGAAAATTTTCCTCGTTATGCAGCGAGGCTGAACGCGTCCAGTTGTAGCTGCCCGTGAGGAGTTTTGATTTATCGAAGATGGCAAACTTATGGTGCATGTGATGCTCAGAGCGATCCACGCGCACGGGAATCCCCATACGCTCAAGCCGGTCGATATCAGAACCGGCATCCATGGCCTTGTCATCATCGCTGATCACCCGCACCTGTACATTGCGCCGATGGGCGCGCTCCATGGCATCCACAATCCGGTTGTCCGTGATGGTAAACACACACACATCTACCGAGGCGCGAGCCGTGCCAAACATTTCCGTGATCTTGCCCACGCAATTGTCATCCGGACTAAAGTAGGATTTGGCCTCCTCGCGCTTGCCGCCGGCCGGAAGATTCTCTGCGGGGTGTAGGGTTTTGACCGTGCCTTCCAGCCAATCCAACACCTGAAAGCGTTGGCCGGCATCGGCCTTGGCAAGGGCTTCACGGGCGGCATCAAAGGCCATGCTCCGATAAAGCGCGCGGCGCTGCTCGTCGCCACGGACATTATCCAGCAAATCGCGAAGTTCGTTGCGTTCTTTCTTAGTGAGTTGATAATCCTCCAGCGTTTCCTGGAGCAGGGCTTTGACCTCGTGATCTTTCATAATTATAGGTATGCGTTACCCGCGAATGGCGGGAGCGTTGGGACAGCAATCATCCTACCGAGCCGATCCATAACCGCCAAGAATTAACCCACGGATTTTCGGCGAAAAATGTTCCCTATATTCGTCTTTTCGACTAATCTCCCATTACCCACTCGCTGCGAACTACAACCCACAAGGGAAGGCACTGTCATGGCCAAGTTTCTGGATAATTGGAAAAACAAAGTTACGACCTATAAAAACAAGGCGGAAGAAATTCGCGCCATGATCGAGGAAGGCGCGGAGACGATTCGCGACATTCGTGCGGATGTCGAGGGCACCGTCGAGGATCTTAAAGCAGACAGCGAGGAAAAGATGATGGAAAGCCTGGAGAAAATCCAGGACTCCGAGCGGGTCTTCAAGGAGGCTGGGTATCTGCTTAGCGCAATCGAACTAGAGATGGGGTTCAACCCCAAGGTCGTTGCCGTGCTGAAACGCGAATCGGAAATCGGATCCCGCAAAAAAGAACGCCTATTGAAACAGCACGAGGACAACAAACTGCTATCCACCGTGCTCACCTCCCTGTTCAAAGCCGAGGCGCTGGAGGACAAGGTTCACCTTCGACGGCTGACCTTCAGTGAGGTGCACATTGAGATGGGCCTCGTCCCCGCCGTGCATGTGTTGTGGGAAGACAAGGCCGCCTCCGGCATCAGTACGGACGCCATTCTGCCGATTGAGGAAAGCCCCAGCAGCAGCGGTAGCTCGTTTACCTCCAACTCCTCGTTCACCAGCAGCCGCTCATCCTTCGTAAGCCAACCATCGGCCTTTACCTCCGGCGAAACCGTCGAAGCAGCCCCGACCGAAGAGGAAACCCCACCGCTGCCTCCAGCGGAACCGACCGCCGACGAAGCTTCGGCGCCACCGCCACCACAAGCTGAGACCGAGGAGGAAGAGGATGCAGAGGGCTTCACAGCCCCAGTGGTCAGCGCTAGTGCTCGTGATCCGGAAGATGACAAATGGACCAGCTTTCCGGACATCTCCTTCCCATCGAGTACGGACGACAAATAACTAACTTATCCCAATAAAAAAAGGCCGGCATCACGCCGGCCTTTTTTGTGAAAATTCAGCACCCTACTCCGCCGGAGGTGATTCCTGCCCCTCGGCCGGCGGCGCCTGTCCTTCGGACTCTTGCTGGGCTTGAGCCGTTTTAAGCTGGTCCAAAATCTGTTGGATCAGTTCATCGCTGTTCTGCGTCATTTGTTGACTGACATCCACCACCACTTCGCTCGGCTGCGACTCGCGCAGTTGTCCCTGTAATTCAGTGACTCTCTCCTGATAATTACCGAACAACGTACCCACCTGTTGCAGTGCCGTCTGCAGTTGTGCGGCCTGAGCGGATGCCTGAGATTGGTTAATCGTTTGGGCCAATTGCTGGTTGCTCTGCTGGATGAATTCCATCATGGCCTGTTGGCGTTCGGCCAACATCTGCTGATTCCCTTCCGCCACCGCAGATGCCTGACTGGATTGTTCCAGATATTTCTCAATCGCCGCGCTGATCGCTTCCATCTGATTGGATGAAACCGGAGCCGGCGTACCCTCGACTGCCCCGGCAGCTTCCCCTCCTGCGACCGGAGCATTAGCAGAATTTTCGGCCAGTGTTTGGCGAAGGTTTTCCAGGCCGGCGCTTAACGCACTGGTGTCGATGGTGGTCGTGCGTTCCTTTGAAAGTTCTTCCTTGAGAGTGTCCTGGATCGACTCGAGGCCGCCGCTGAAGAGGGACAGCTGGCTAACCACGCGGCTGACGGGGTCGTTTTGGTCGCCGCCCTGCAGATATTGGTTCCGGCCGAAGGTGCGCTTGATTTCCTCCCAACGCTCCGACTCCTCCTCGCTCATCACTCCGATGAGTTGTTTGAACTTGAGGAAATTCGCTTCGGCGCCGGTGGTAAGCGTTTGACTCTCGCCCTTGTAATGATCGAGAACGAGATCCATCAACTCCTGCTCGTTCATCATCGGCAACACCTTTTCGGCGAGACGGTTCATGTTCCGGTAGGAACCCTGCATCTTGAAAGCCGGCTCCGTACGGAATTCATCGGACTGCCCGGCGCTTTCGATGTAGAGTTGGTTCACCTTCAACACCACATCACGGAGCGTGATCATCTTCTTGATCACTGTGATTAATTCCTCTTGTTCGTTGGCGGAGAAATTACCCTGCAATTCGATGCCCTCGCGCTGATCGGTTTCAGCCATGCGAATAAACGCCTGAATATCCTTCTGCGCCGCCTTACCAAGCGATTGCAGTGCGGGGTTCGAAGTGATTGCGTTCTCAATGTAACTGCCGGAGAAAGCAGTTTCGCGGCCTTTCATGTCGTCACCGAGGTTGTAGGTGTCTGCACGGTTGGTGAGCATGTCCGGCACACGGAATTTTTCACCGCTCTCGGTGTAGGGGTTACCGGCCATCACCACCACCACGCGGCGACCGCGCATGTCGTAGGTTTTCGGCTGGCCGCGCCACACGCCCTCGATCTTGCGCTGGGCATCACACAACGAAATGAACTTCTGTAGAAACTCCGGATTACAGTGCTGGATGTCGTCCACGTAAATCATCACGTTATCGCCCATCTCAAGCGCGAGGTTGAGCTTCTTAACCTCCTCACGTGCACCAGCATTAGGAGCCTCCTCGGGATCGAGCGAGGTTACCTCATGGCCAAGCGCCGGGCCGTTGATCTTCATGAAAATCAGTCCCATGCGGTTGGCGAGATATTCCATCAAGGTGGTCTTACCATAACCGGGAGGAGAGATGAGAAGCAGCAAACCCATGAGGTCCGTGCGCTTGGCATCGCCGGCCGCACCAATCTGCTTGGCAAGGTTATCGCCGACAATCGGCAGATACACTTCATCCACCAACTGGTTTCGCACAAAGGATGACAGAACGCGCGGCTCAAATTCATGCAGGCGCAGTGCTTCTTTTTCAGATTCGATAAGCGCCTGTTTCAGTTCCTGGTACGCCTCAAAGCGCGGTACCGATTCGCGGGCAAAGCGTCCGAGCTTCTCTTGGAAAGCCAGATAATCGAACGGATAATTCCCGCCCTCTTCCACTGCATCATGCGCGCCCTGAATACCTTCCAGAACCTGACCGGTAGCCGCCTTCACCACGGCCTGTTTATGGAGGTGGCCGCAGAAAACCAGCCCCGCCACTTCCTCGAGATATTTGTTGGCGCCATTTCGGTCGAGCAGGAAGCCTCGTACCCAGTCACGGATCAGCTGATAATGGCTGTTCGGATCCTTCTGAAGCGGTTTCTGCGCCTTGGCAAAATCGCTTTCACGACCTTTCTTAACGAGATGCCGCTCAAACTCCGTGAGCAGACTGTCGGCCTCTTGGCTGACCACCCAATCGCGGCCGTTGGTGTGTTCGTAGAAGAGATATTCGCCGGCCGGATCCGCATCCTCAGGCGGGAATAAACCGGTCTCTTCAACGAACGCGGCCACCATGGCACGCAGTTCGGCCACATAATCGGCCTGAGTGGGATCGCCCGGGAAAATTTCGTTACGGGTGGCAAAGCCCTCCAGACGGGCGAGCATCATCTTCGCGGCATCCGGATCACAAAATTTATTCCAGAACACCGCCGCACAGGCGCGCGCGCGCGGATAATACCGCGCCAGTTGAAGCGCACTTTGAGTGCTAAGCAGTGCCGCTAAAATCTTTTCGGCGTCCTGATCATGGATACCCTTGGTATAGGCCTCCGAATAACGATCGCCCATGAAGTCCTGCACAACCTTCAGGCGTTCCTCGACACTCATCTCCGCCACCTCGGTCATGCGGTCGATGCCCTGCTGCTCCAGCTTTTGCCACATCAGGTAGGCGAGATACTCCGCGCGGTAAACTTCATTATCCTCAGACACCACCGTTTGATCCCACACCTCGCGAGTGGCCAAGAAGGCTTCATCGGTGACTTCATCGAAATATTGCGTGCCCGTCAGATGCAGATTCTGATCATTGCCGCGTCGCACCATGGTAAGATCCAAAGGCTGTGCGTTGACGGCAAACTTATGTTTTCCGAACTGGATGACATTCTGCCCATCCACATACAGCTCCTGCTTATCCTTGAGCTGGCGTACGGCCTCCTCGTGAATGCTCTTGAGCTGACTTTGGATACCCTCCGCTTCGCCGGCCTTGTCCAGCGCTTGCAGTTCTTCCACTCGCTCGCGGATCGAATCAATCATTCGATCGCCAGCCATATAGCCATTGATGTCATTGACATCCTCAAACGTCCCGAGCTTGTGTTCGATGCTCTTGAGCATGCGCTCGGCAGATGAGACCAGCGCGGTGGCTTTGCGGTTTCTGGCCTCTTCCAGTTGCAGGCGTTTCTGCTCAAAAGCCGTCTCCAGCTCACTACGTTTTTGGTCGAGCTGCTCGATGTATTCCGGGAAATCCGCAAAGTCACCACCGAGATCCTCAAGTTGATTGAGGATGTTGTTAAAGTACTCATCGCACTTCTCCGGCGAGTCGGACATGTCCAAATAATTGGTCGCCGTCTGGCTCAGCAGCAAAATCTGTGCGTTAAACTGCGCGGCCCCTTCCGCCGTCATCAGCGAGCGCATCTTGTTCTTCAGCGCTTCCTTTACCTGATTGACCACCTGATAAATCGCCGTGATCCCCTCCACGATGCGTGTCTGCTCGGTGGTATCGTCAATCGACAGACTCCGGACGATGTCGATCAACATTTCCAGATCCGAGCCCGCCGTCGTTATCTCCTCCTCTAGCTCCTTGCCCTCTGCCACCTTGGTGACACCATCCACACGCCCGCGCTGTTCCTCAGCCCGTTCACGATAGGGATCCAACGATTCGGGCTGCAGCAAAAATTCCACGCACTTTTGGGAGAGCACATCCACCTGCTCCTTCACCTGCGCTTCCAGCGCCTCCATGGCGGCGGCATCAATGAAACGCACCTCATCCTTCAGCGTAATAATCTCGCCGCGCATCCGTCGTAACCCGCCCAGATTGGCCACAAAATCATCCACGGACTTGAAATTGGCCCGACCCACCTGGCTAAAGAGTTCCTTGGAACGCTTGGCAATATCCTCGGATCGTTCACGAGCCTCCAGCTTGAGGCGGCGTACTTTGTCGAATTCCGCAATCGCTTTCTCCGCAGTTTCTGCGACGCCCTTGAGGACTTCGATAATCTTACCACCCTCCTCGGATCCCAGCCACGTGTGCGCGCTGGGAATACTACCTGCCTTGGCGGCCATGTCTGCGTACAGATCAGCATATGGCGATTCCTTTTGGATCAGCAGCAGTACCTCATTGCACTCCGCCATCGCTTTCACCACGGCTTTGTTGCCCACCTGAAACAACAACGAATCGCGTTCGCCGCTCTCCGGTTCAAAGCCTGGTTGATAAAAGGGCGATTGGCGCACCTGAATCATGTGATGCTTGATTGCCTCTTCCTCCGCCCGGAAGCTCACCAAGTCACCATTCGGAAACAACGAAAATCCATGGCAGGCAATACGTTCGGAGATCTCCTGTTCAATCAACCGATAGGGCATCAAGGCATACAGGCCGGACATGCGATTGAAAAAGACGTATAGATAATCTTCTCCGTTCGGCGAGGTCATGGTCCGTTCCAGCAACATGTCGCCCTCTTCGGCCTCGTAACGCTTCAGCTCGCCGCTCTGGAGATAGTATCCATCCGGAAAGATTAGGCCATGCTCTTCGGGTAGCAGGATGCAGGATTGCCCGATCGAATCCACACGGTGAACGGATTGCAGTTTTTCGTTAAAAATAAAATACCGGGTAACCTTCTCCCGGTAGGGCGTAATTTTGATCAGGATCAACGCGCCCTGAATAGCGTACTGAATCTCAGCATCGTCCAACTTCTGGTTACGATCCTCCACCGGTTCCGAATAAATGCCTTCCCCCGTGGCTGTATTATCCTCGATCTTGATCGTGAGATCGCCGCCCACACATTCCACAAAAACCCGATCCTGAATCGATACATGCGGATTGTCACCGTGCCGAACATCACTCGGTGTGGAGTTGACCCATTGGAAATTAAACTCCGCTGGAAACGCAGTGTTTAAGTATTCGTTGGCCGCTCGATCATTGTCATAAACCAGTTGGCCATCAGCATTAATCAGCCACTTATAGACTGTGACATCCCCCACTTTGCTGCCCGTGCGGAACACCATATAAAAGTTCGAGCCAACCTGGGCAAACCGATGAAAGCGGGCATCCTTGTTGACTGAAAACATGACGCCAAACCGTTCCTGAAATTTAGCATCATGCAGGATGGACAGATCACCTTCCTTGAACTCCTCCGCAGCCTCGTCGTAATCGTATACGGCGAATACGTCGCTCAGCTGCCCCTGCTTGAGGCCCAGCTCAACATTGAAGCCAAAGAGGAAATGATCGTGACCCAACTGAATCATATCCCGCGGCTCACAATTGAGCTGCGTGGACACGCGGGCCATTTTCTTAAGTTCCAGTTTCTTGGAGCCAAACACCTGTGCCCGGCGCTCATCCAGTTTCCCCAGCTCCTCGCGCAGGGTAGCGCCCTGGTCGTTCAGGCGCTGCTTGATGAGATCGTATGCGCCGCCCTCCAGCGCTGTCGGTGCGCCTTCTCCGGTATTTCCACTGTCGGGAGGTTCCGCCATGGATAGAGCCCCAATTGCCCCGGCCAATGACCGGGGCAATTGAGTGAATTATTTGCCGAGTTTGTCGCCGAGGATCGTGCTCGCCAACTCGCTGCCAATTTCCGTGCCGCGCACAGCCTTCTCAGCCGCCCGCATTAGGCCGCGAAGCGAGTTGTCTTCGGTCTTGGATACCATGGAAGCCAACAACGCGGAGATAGTGAGATTCTTCACATCCTCACTCTTCAGGCCAGATGCCTTGATCCAGCCGGCCAATTTATTTTTCAGATGATCCGGGTCGCCGTTGAAGAAGGTGTTCTTCACGTCAGTGATGGTCTGGCTGTTATCGACCAGGCGATCGACTACCTTACCTTGGCTCACGGAGGAGACCACACGGTTGAAGAAGTCCTGCTCGCCGCCCACCAGATCGATGTTCGCGCTCTTGAGCGCCTCGCCCAACACGCGGGCCTGAGCATCGGCAATATCCTTCTTGATATTGATATCGGCCAACTCCACATCCTTGTCCTTGTCCAATTGCAGACGGAATTCCTCGTGGTCCTGCGAAGCCTTGTTGAACAGCTCGATAGCCTTGGCCATCTCGGTTTTGGCCAACGCCTCGGCGAGGCCCAACTTCTCGGCGCCCTGCGCCTCGGCCAGACGGATCGCTTCCACGGATTTACCCTCGGCCACACCCTTCGATTCGATGGCCACACCTTCCGCAGTGCCCTTGGCAGCGATGCCTTTCGCTTCGCCCTCGCCTTCGGCAGCCTTGGCTGCACCAGAAGCTTGGCCCTGTGCCTCAATCACGGCGGCTTCAGCTAAACCCAAGGCCTTCTCGGCATCGGCATCAACCGTCTTGGCCTCGGCCTTGGCCTTCATCACATTGGCCTCGGCATAACCGGCAGCTGCCTGCATGGCTGCCGTTCCTTCGGCTTCCTGTTGCATGGCGTGGTTGCGTTTCTCACTCGCCTTGGCTTCCGCATCAGCAGTGATTTGAATTTGCTCGGCCGTTTGCTCGGCTTCCAGCTTGTCGGCTTCCGCCTTGGTCACATCCTCGTACTTGAGGGCATCAGCTTTCTTCTGGCGTACATCGTAATCGGCTTGCGCGGCAATGAGGTCGCGTTTTTGGTCCGCTTCG
>Ga0208127_1001594_pt1 | contig 11216 bp, 5 predicted proteins | sample ETNtaG_6_FD_185751 | JGI IMG/M metagenome (GOLD analysis project Ga0208127, IMG submission 185751) | Marine microbial and viral communities from oxygen minimum zone, Eastern Pacific Ocean - ETNP201306SV45 (SPAdes) (version 2) | ecosystem: Environmental > Aquatic > Marine > Oceanic ...
TAAAAGATGTAAAAGACCTGACAAGAAACAGACCTTGGTTGATTCTTCTTGTTATTGGTCTTTTGTTTAATGTGTACAATTCTATAAAGCAGGGCATTGTTGTTATTTACTTTACACATTACTTACACGACCAGCTATTGGCTGCCTCTTATATGGTAGGTCTGATGTTGGCCTCCATTGCGGGGGCAATGCTCACGGCACCACTTGGCAAAAAAATGGGAAAGAAAAAGCTGTTTATCTATGCATTAATCTTCTCAGGGGGTGTAAACGCATTACTCGTTCTATGTGGTCCAAACGATATTGTTGGCATCTTTACTTTGGGAGTCATCTCAGAGTTAGGAGCGGCGATCTTTCCCACATTGTTTTTTGCCATGCTTGGAGATGCAGCGGACTATTCAGAATATAAAAACGGACGAAGAGCAACAGGATTGATTTATTCTGCAGGTTCATTTGCTACAAAGTTCGGAGGCGGTATCGCCGGAGCAATCATAGGGCTGGTGCTGGCAGCCTTCCACTATGACGGACAAGATCTGGTATCGATTCAAGGGGCTGTGCCGGGGATTGTTATGTTGATGAGTTGGGTACCTGCTTTGATTGCAGCAGTTGCAGCAGTATGTATGTACTTCTATCCTTTGACACAGCGTAAGTTAGACGAGATCACCTTGGAGTTAGCTAGTAGAAGAGAAAAGGCAGAAGTTTGATTTTAAGAAAGTAATCGATTTACAAAAAAAAATAAACAACAAAACAATTTACAACCAACAATGAAATACGGATTTTTTGACGACGCGAATAGGGAATATGTAATCACAAACCCGCAAACACCTTGGCCCTGGATCAATTACCTTGGGAATGAGGATTTCTTTTCGCTGATTTCCAACAGTGCTGGAGGCTATAGTTTTTACAAAGACGCCAAGTTTCGCCGCTTAAACCGATACAGGTATAACAATGTCCCCATGGATAATGGGGGTCGTTATTTCTTTATTAAAGATGAAGACACCATTTGGTCGCCGGGATGGAAACCCGTAAAAACAGAATTGGACAGCTATGAGTGTCGTCATGGGATGAGTTATACCAAAATAAAGAGTGTTAAAAATGACTTAGAAGCGGAAGCTTTGTTTTTTGTGCCTCTAAAAACTTGGGGAGAAGTTCAGAAAGTGAAGTTTACCAACAAAGGAAGTGTCACAAAAAATTTTAAGTTGTTTTCATACAACGAGTGGTGCTTGTGGAATGCAGAGGATGATCAAAACAACCTTCAGCGAAATTTATCTACCGGAGAGGTTGAAATTGACGGTTCTACTTTGTATCACAAGACCGAATACAAAGAACGAAGAAACCATTATGCCTTCTATCATGTAAACTCAGAGATAAAGGGTTACGACACTGACAGGGAAAGTTTTGTTGGGCTTTATAATGAAATATCGGAACCTCAAGCCGTGTTAGATGGAGCGCCGAGAAACTCCGAAGCTCACGGATGGTCACCGATTGCCTCTCACTATATTGAAGTAACGCTTCAACCTGGCCAAGAGAAAGAGTTTATTTTCCTGTTGGGATACATCGAAAATCCTGAGGATGAAAAGTGGGAGCGCAAAGGGGTTGTAAACAAAACAAGAGCCCACGAGCTAATCTCTAAATTTGACACCTCCGAAAAGGTAAATGCTGCTTTGGCTGAGTTGGCTGCCTACTGGGATAACTTGCTGAGTATTTATCAAGTGGAAAGTTTAGACGACAAACTGAATCGCATGGTCAATATTTGGAATCAGTACCAGTGTATGGTGACTTTCAATATGTCTCGATCGGCCTCTTTCTTCGAGGTAGGGATTGGTCGTGGTATGGGCTTCCGTGACTCCAACCAAGATTTGATTGGTTTTGTACACATGATTCCAGAACGTGCCCGCCAAAGAATCATCGACATTGCATCTACCCAGTTTCCAGACGGAGGGTGTTATCACCAATATCAACCGCTAACCAAAAGAGGAAACAATGCTATAGGAGGTGGTTTTAACGACGATCCGATGTGGCTGATTCTGGGAACGATCAGCTATATCAAAGAGAGTGGCGACTTCTCTATTTTGGATGAGATGGTGCCTTTTGACAATGATCCTTCTTTGGCAAAAACACTCTTTGAACATTTGACCATTTCTTTCAATCATGTGATAAATAATTTAGGACCCAATGGTTTGCCATTGATTGGTCGTGCTGACTGGAACGATTGCCTAAACCTAAATTGTTTCTCAACCGATCCAAATGAATCTTTTCAGACCACAGAAAATAACACGGAAGGATCAAAGGCGGAGTCCATAATGATCGCGGGATTGTTTGTGGTATATGGCAACGACTACATTGCGCTTTGCAAAGAGATTGGCAAAACAGAAGAAGCTGCTCGTGCACAGAAAGAAGTGGATGCCATGATTGCAGCTGTTAAGTCCAAAGGCTGGGACGGTGAGTGGTTCTTGCGTGCCTATGATTTTTATGGAAACAAAGTGGGCAGTGATCTGAACGAAGAGGGTAAAATCTTCATCGAGTCCCAAGGCTGGTGTACGATGGCTGAAATAGGGAAAGAAGAAGGCATGTGCGAAAAAGCACTCAACGCTGTCAAAGAGCGTTTGGACACACCTTATGGGATCGTATTGAACAATCCTGCCTTTACCAAATATGTAATTGAGTATGGCGAAATTTCAACCTATCCGAAAGGATACAAAGAGAATGCAGGGATTTTCTGTCATAATAACCCATGGATTATGATTGGTGAAACCAAAATAGGTCGTGGGCAAGAGGCCTGGGAATATTATAAAAAGATCTGCCCTTCTTATTTGGAAGACATCAGCGATCTACACAAAACAGAACCCTATGTATATGCCCAGATGGTAGCAGGGAAAGATGCCTACAAACCTGGAGAAGCCAAAAACTCATGGCTGACAGGAACGGCTGCATGGAACTTTTATGCGGTTTCACAGTATATCTTAGGGATTCAGCCCGATTACAAAGGGATGAAAATAGACCCTTGTTTGCCTAAAGACCTTCCAGTATTTAGCATACAACGAAAATTCAGGGGGACTACTTATCAAATAAAGGTAGTAAATGGAGCTATTGGCAAAGGCGTAAAAAGCCTAACCGTCGATGGACAGAAAGTAGAAGGAAACCTTATACCGTTATTACCCAACGAAAAAGTACATCATATCACTGTAGAAATGCTTTAAAATACATGACGCAAACAATTTAAATAATGGATAGGATTTTTAATAAAACTAAAAAGTTGAAACCATTGCTGCCATTGTTGTTAGCCTGTGTCATCGGTATTTCAGCTTGCACACACACCAGTAAAAAACACAATACAAAGCCCAATGTATTGTTGCTCTATATGGATGACCTTCGTCCTCAGTTAAGAGCTTATGGTCACACCCAAGCTTTGTCGCCAAACATTGATGCTTTGGCCAAAAATGGAGTAACATTCACAAATGCGTATTGCAATGTGGCGGTTTGTGGCGCCTCTAGGGCGAGTATGTTAACGGGAATGCGCCCTACAAAAAATATATTTAGGGATTACAAGACCTTTGTTCAGGAGGATGCTCCTAATGCCATTACATTGCCACAATTGTTTAAACAAAATGGCTATAGGGTCATTTCAAACGGAAAGATTTATCATCACCTAGATGACCGCATGAGTGATTGGGATGAGGTATGGCGTCCATATGCTTTTGATAAAAACCCGGATGGCTTGTCACCTACGGATTATTGGCAGAGCTTGTGGCGTGATTACTGGTTGCCTGAAAACATTGATGTTTATAAAAAAACCAACCGAGGACCCGCCTTTGAAAGTGCAAACGTCTCTGATACCACTTATATTGATGGATTGATGACTCAAAAAGTAATTAGGGATTTGGAAAAACTAAAGCAGCAAGACAAGCCCTTTTTCCTAACAGCGGGTTTTATCAGCCCACATCTGCCGTTTAATGCCCCCAGTCGGTATTGGGAGGCATACGACAGAGAAGAAATTAAGCAACCCTACAACAATTTTGTGCCTAAAAACGCACCAGCAATTTCTATTTCAAAAAACAATGAACTAAGACAGTATAACGGTATTCCCCCCAAAGGAAAACAAGTTAGTGATTCGACAGCCATAAGTCTGATTCATGGTTATTATGCTACAGTTAGTTATGTAGATGCTTTAATTGGCACCATCCTTACGAAGTTAACTGAACTTGGGTTGGACGAAAATACAGTAGTTGTTTTGGTTTCTGATCATGGTTTTAATCTACAAGAACATACCCAATGGGCAAAATGGACAAGTCATCGAACATCTATGCAAGTGCCACTGATCATTTCTTCTCCATTTTTAAAACAAAAACACAACACAGATGCTTTGGTTGAATTGGTTGACATTTACCCAACGCTGGCTGAATTGTGTGGATTGTCCATCCCAGAGCGTCAATTGGAAGGAGCCAGTCTACTACCCATTATGAAAAGAGAGAAATTAAAGGGCAAAGATCATGTGTTCATAAAAAATGCAAACGGTTATACCGTTAAAACCCCGAGGTATTGTTATACGGAATTTATCAATCCTGATAACGATAAACTCATTACAGGAACTTTATACGATCATCAAAACGATCCTGATGAAAATGTAAACGTTTATAAGGAAAAAGCATATAAAGAAGTGGTAGAACAGATGCATGATATCTTGCATAGTGCATATAAAAAGAATGTGTATGGAAAATAGAAAAATGAGAGTCATATTTAAAAAACTGCCAATAACCATTTTTTTTCTCACAATGGCTCCTGTATTATCTGCCCAGGAATCAATTGACCTAAATAAAAATGGCCAGATTGATATCTATGAGGATAGAAGCAAGTCGATTGATGATCGAATTAGCGACGCTATCAGTCGGATGTCATTAGATGAAAAGGTAAACATGTTAACTCGCAATGCTTCCTCTTGGACTTATTCCGGTTGTAAGCGTTTAGGGATCCCCGAATTTAGCTGCCATGATGGTCCTCACGGAGTGAGAGATGAACGCTTATCAACCGCCTATCCTACTACTGTTGCACGTGGCGCTAGTTTTGACCGCGATTTAAGCTACCGTCTCGGTGTGGCAGAAGGGAAAGAATTTCGCGCTCAGGGGTGGAACATGCGTTTGGGCAATTCAGTGGATGTGAATCGACACCCTTTCTACGGCAGGGCTTCTGAGTCAGCAGGAGAAGACCCTTATTTATGTGCTGAAATAGGTATTGCAAACGTATTGGGAACCCAAAGTGTGGGCTGCATTGCGAACCTGAAGCATTTCATCTTGAACACGAGAGAAAATATTGCCATACGTAAAAACAACCAAGCCGTCATTGATGAGCGTAGCCTGATTGAAATATACGCTTATCCCTTTAAGGAAGCGATCCAAAAAGGCAATGCATGGTCTATTATGACGGCTCATAGCCGGGTCAATGGCTTACACAGCACGGGCAATCCCTATGTGCTCAACACGGTGTTGCGTGATTATTTTGGATTCAGGTATTTTGTTCTTAATGATTGGTCTTCGGTTCGAGATATTATCCATCAGAAAGAGGGTACTATTGCCGATGTGTTTAATAGTGGCCACGACTTGGAAACCAATACCACTCTATACAAGCAACAATTGGCTGATGAGGTTAAAAAAGGGAATGTTTCTGAAGAACGGTTGAACCAAGCGGTAGGGCGTGTTTTAAGGACGTTATTGGTCTCTGGAATGGTAGATGGTCAAACAAAAGCCAATCCTGCAGACTATTCTAGCAATGAGGCAATAGCTCTTTGTCGAGAAGGCGCACAAAAATCCTTGGTGCTTTTGAAGAACAAAGAAAATATTTTACCCCTCAAAAAGACAGGCTCCATTGCATTAATAGGGCCCAACGCAGCTGTTTTGCCTGTTGATGCTGGCGGAAGTAGCACCGTTAACCCCATATACACGGTCTCGGTTCTTGAAGGAGTCACTAAAGTCGCCCCTGATGTAAAAATTAATTACGCAAAAGGCTGTGATATCAATTCGGAAGATCGTACCGGTTTTGATGCTGCTATATCGGCTGCAAAAGCTTCGGATGTGGTGATTTTTATCGGAGGTTTGGACGGGTCTCAAGAAGGAGAAAGTAAAGACAGAGCATCCAATTCATCACAGCTTCCAGGGCGTCAACAAGAGCTGATAAATATGCTTTCACAAGCCAATAGCAACCTAGTTACCGTAGTGATAAGTGGCGGAATTTGTGCCCTGAATGAATCCATCGAAAATATAGAAGGCTTGCTTTACGCTTTTTATGGTGGCCAAGAATCGGGTGCGGCCATTGCTGAAGCCCTTTTTGGAGATTATAACCCGGGGGGTAAATTGCCTGTTACGATGCCCAAGACCGATGCAGAACTACCGCCTTTTACTGACAATCACCACAATCACATCGTCAAAGTAGGGTATCGTTGGTATGATTCACAAAACATAGAACCTCAATTTGCTTTTGGCTATGGGTTGAGCTATACGTCATTTGAATATAGCAATCTAAGGCTAAACACCGACAAAACCACCCCCGACCAAAGCATACAACTGCAAGTAGACGTTAAGAATACGGGTGACCGCGATGGCGACGAAGTAGTTCAGCTTTATATTTCCGATTTGAATGCAAGCGTTTTTATGGCAGAAAAACAGTTGAAAGGATTCGAGCGGATTTCATTAAAGGCAGGAGAGCAAAAAACAGTCAATTTTGAAATCAATGCTGATGCTTTGAGTTTTTGGGATGAAAAAAGTAAAAAGTTTGTTGTAGAAAAAGGACGGTTTAAAGCAATGATTGGTGGATCTTCTGATCAATTGCCTTTGCAAGCCGATTTTGTCATTACCTCAGACTATGTTTTGCCTGATTTTGTACCCTCTGAAGAAGCCATCCCTATTTCACTCGAAGAGAAAGAAGCAGCCATCATAGCGAATGCTTCAACACTTTTAAGAGTCAATTCCAACGAGTTTGATGTTACTAACCGTTCAGCTAGTGGAGCTAAAAGACAAGAAAATAAAGGAGAAAATTACCTTGCCATGTACGATGGAGATTGGTTGTGTTACAAAAATATCAATCTTGGCACATGGCTCAACTTTATAGACATGCAGATTGCCACATCAACCTACGGTGGTAAAATCGAATTAAGATTAGATGCTCCCGACGGTAAACTTTTTGGCAATTACACCATTGGTTCTACCGGAGGCTATAAAAGTTGGGAAACCATCAATATAGGCTGCAGTGATTACAGGGTTTCGGGCACTCATGATGTTTATATTGTTTTTAATGCCCGAAAAAATCGCAAAGAAATACCTGTGTGCCATTTTAAATGGTGGGAGGTCGAAGGAAGAAAGCAGTAATAAATATGATTTCAAAATTCATTTCTAAAAAAAATAAAAATCTAACTTTGTTAAAATCATTTTATGTCAGCATTGCCGTCTTATTATTTTCTTGTGACAGCAAAACACGCAGAGCGGATGACCCGATAACTTCTCCACCCAATATTGTGATTCTTTTAGCCGATGATATGGGCTATGGCGAACTGGGCTGTTACGGACAGCAAACCATTAAAACACCTCATATTGATAAAATGGCCAGCGAGGGCATGCGCTTTACACAATTTTATGCTGGAAGTCCTGTGTGTGCGCCTTCAAGAGGCGTGTTGATGACCGGTATTCAAGTGGGGAATTTAAATGTTCGTGGCAATTACGGCCTTGTAGCCGACGGAAGCTGGGGGCGTGTAGCCCTCAAAAAAACAGAGATTACAATTGGTGAAATGTTGCAAAAGGCGGGTTACCAAACCGCTTTTATAGGCAAATGGCACTTGGGAGTACCACATGATGTAAGCACATGGGCAGCAGGGCGCGGCTTTGATTATGCCGTCCAAGAACAATGGGGTGATAAGGCCGAAGGCGGAAAATTTGATGTTGACGACCATTGGGTCAATGGGCGAGACAGTGTGATCCACTACGATTGGAAGAAGTATGACAGTAAGGATGTTTTTCGTACCAATCTAGCCATCGATTTTTTAAATAAAGAACGCAACCCCCAAAAACCTTTGTTTTTGGTGATGTCATATCGCACGCCACACGCCCATGAGCCTAACTTGAGGGAAACAGAACGCTACAAAAACTTTGGGTGGCCTGAAAATGAGCGTCGCCATGCATCCCGCATTAGCATGTTGGACGAGCAGGTTCAACGACTGCTCGATAAGTTAAAAGATATGGGAGAATTGGAGAATACACTGGTAATTTTTACAAGTGATAATGGTCCACAAGCTGAAAACCACAGCGAACTATTCTTTAAGAGCTCTGGAGGTTTAAAGGGGAAAAAGAGAGATATGTATGAAGGGGGTGTGCGCGTGCCCATGATTGCCTGGTGGGAAGGTAAGATTCAGCCTGGAACTACCTCTGATCATCCTGGAATTTTTTATGATTTCATGCCGACACTCGCAGAAATCGCAGGAATAGAAGCCCCAGCACAAACTGACGGCATCTCTTTTTTACCAGAACTATTGGGCAAAAACCAAAAAGAGCATGCGCACTTATATTGGGAATTACAGGTAGGTCCAAAAAATGAAGGCTTCAGACAGGCGCTTCGTAGAGATCAATGGAAGGTGGTGCATTACGAGAAAAGTGGTTTGCCCGAACTCTATAACATAGAAAAAGACTTGTTTGAGAATTCTGATCAAGCTCAAGAGCAAACGGAGCTGCTCGATGAAATAAACACTTTAATGCGAAATCAGAGTGTACCCAATCCACACTGGCCATTTTCGGGCAATAACAAAGAATAGTGATAAAGGTTTAGGACGATGTATTTTTAAATTACAGCGCTCTTCTTTTTTGTTCGATTAAAAGCATAAAGTCTAATTGTATGAATTTACAACTTAAATGGACAATAATAACAGAGATTAAACCTAGTTCTAATTAAAATTGTAACTCTTCAAAATGGATCGTTTAAAAAAAATAAAACTTCATATTGCTTTAACAGTTGTGTTGGTTTCTGTGTCAATAAACGCTCAGGACAAACCCAATATTCTTTGGTTGACCAGTGAGGACAACAATGTTCATTGGATAGGTTGTTACGGGAATGATGACGCAGTTACCCCAAACATAGATCAGTTGGCAAAAGAGGGTTTTAAATACACCCACTGTTATGCCAATGCACCAGTATGCGCGCCCCAACGGAGTACCTGGATTACCGGAGTCCATGCGATTTCAATGGGAACCCATCCTATGCGTAGCAGGAATGCCATCCCTCATGACAGCATAGCCTATTATCCTGATTTTTTAAAAGACAATCAATATTATGTAGCTAATAGTAAAAAAACAGATTACAATATTGGCGGTCGTGATGATAAGGCATGTTGGGACAATGCTTGCCGCCCGGAGCCTGAATGGGAAAATCTTCAAAAGAACCAGCCCTTTTTTCAGATCATCAACTTTACCGAATCGCACGAAAGCAAGGCACATGGTGATGTAGAAAACACCCAACACTCGCCTGCAGACTTGGAATTGTATGACTATCACCCCGATTTACCCGACATCAGAAAAAATTATGCACGCTACTACGATGCCGTTAAAAAAATGGACGCCAAAGTAGGTGAAGCACTTCAGAAGTTAGAAGAAATGGGACTGGCCGACAATACCATCGTGATTTATAATTCTGATCATGGTGGTGTGATGCCACGCAGTAAGCGCTTTCTTTTTAAAGGGGGCATTCATTCGCCGCTCATTATTCGGATTCCTGAGATGTATAAGCACTTATGGCCAAATGAAGAAACAGGAACAGATGTGGCGCGTATCGTTAGTTTTATCGATATGCCTAAAACTTGGCTGAGCATCACCGGTAGTGAAGTACCTGAGTACATGCAAGGCAATGTTTTTCTTGGTAATGAAAAGGAAAAAGAACGGCCATACCACTTTGCGTATAGGGGCCGGATGGATGAACGCCTGGATAATGCCCGCGCAGTCTATTCAAAAGACTATGTTTATATACGCAACTATATGCCTTATGTGCCTTGGATGCAGAAGCTTTTATACCTATGGAAAGCAAAAGCAACTCAGGCTTGGGCAAAGTATGTTGATAAGGGCAAGGCCAACAAAATTCAGTCGAGGTTTTTTTATCCTAAAATCTACACCGAAGAGTTTTATGACCTAAAAAATGACCCGGATAATGTGCACAATCTGATTGAGGTAGAAAAACATCAAGGGCAGATCCAAGATATGAGAAAGGCACTGCGAAAGTGGCAATTGGAAATTCACGATACAGGCATGCTGCCCGAATCTGAAATGCTAAAACGTGCAGCGGATCATAATACAACCATTTTTGAGATGGTACGAACACCTGAGTACTACAATCTTCCTGCCTTGTTGGATGCTGCCGACCTCGCCCTGGCAAGCAATCGTGAGAATGCACCCGAATTACAAAAACTTTTAAAATCAAAGGATTCAGGCCTTCGCTACTGGGGAATGGTTGGCTGTTTTATGATAAACGATGTAAAAACAGCAGAAACGCATCTCAATGATGAAAATGACGAAGTACGAGCAATGGCTGCGTGGACATTGATTCGAAATGGCAAAAAGAAGGCGGGTATGAAGTGTTTACAAACACTCCTTTCAGAAAATTCTTATGCCACACTCACGGTACTCAATATGATCGATTGGATGGGTGAGGATGCCAAAGAATTGATGAAATATATTCCAAAAAATGATGAATTGGATGAAAACGAAAAGCGGATGAACATTATTTTAAATGGACATATCTACAATTTTAATAAAGATTAAAGTTTCTGTAAACCATTTAAATACAAGCATGAAAACCATTGAAAGTTATGGTTGTCTATTTGCGTTCAAATGGCTCATAAAAATAAATATGACTACTAAAAAGCAATTATGAAATTTAAATATTGTGCTGTTGTAACAGCCTTAGCATTTTTTTCCTGTAAACAAGTTGATATGAAACAAATAAAGCGTGTTGAACCCTTTCAGCCTCCCATTGCTGAAGAAGCGGCCATAAAAAAGGCAGATTCAATAATAAGTTTGTTGTCTTTAGATGATAAGTTAGATTTGATAAAAGGGTATGAGCTCTTTTTTATAAAAGGAATTGAAGAGTTTGGCTTGCCCCAGTTGTATTTATCTGACGCTTCTCAAGGGGTGAATATTCGTGAAAATCTTAGAAAGTTTCACGTAGGAGAACAACTGGAAAAGTCAACGGCTTTTCCT
>Ga0208127_1001600_pt1 | contig 11197 bp, 9 predicted proteins | sample ETNtaG_6_FD_185751 | JGI IMG/M metagenome (GOLD analysis project Ga0208127, IMG submission 185751) | Marine microbial and viral communities from oxygen minimum zone, Eastern Pacific Ocean - ETNP201306SV45 (SPAdes) (version 2) | ecosystem: Environmental > Aquatic > Marine > Oceanic ...
TATGATAAAAAAATTATTGCCATACTTCTTTTATCATCATCGATTTTTGTTTCTCTTGTTTATACTTTATTTGAAAAGTGGGATTCTTTTGTTTCATATGTAGATATATTAACCACTGCTGTATTCTTTGCTGCAATGTGGTTAATGGCAAAAAGAAAAGTTCAAAGTTGGAATTTTTGGATTTTTGCAAATATCATATCAATTCCCCTATATGCGCACAAAGGTTTGGCATTTACTAGCTTACAATATTTTATATTTACACTAATAGCCATTGCAGGTTACTACAAATGGAAAAATATTTACAACAAACAAAATCTAACTGTATAAAGGTTGTTCTATTTGGACCGGAATCTACTGGAAAATCCACTTTAGCCAAAGAACTAGCTAGTCATTTCAAAGCAGATTTTGTTGAGGAATATGCTAGAGACTATCTTCAAAAAAAATATGAATTAAATAATTCTATTTGTCAAATTGATGATATTCTACCTATTGCAAAAGGACAAATGAATTTGGAAAATAAAGCTTCAATAAAAAATTCTATTATTTTCTGTGATACAGACTTGTTAACAACAAAAGTCTACTCAGATATATATTTTAACCATTGTGATCCTCTTTTAAAAAAATATGCTTTATTAAACCACTATGATTTGTACTTATTAATGAATATTGATGTACCCTGGGTCAAAGACGATTTGAGAGATAAACCAAATGAAAGAAAAGAAATGTTTGACGCTTTCATGAAAGCTTTAATTGATAATGATAAAAAATTTGAATTAATCAGTGGAAATTTCAAAGAAAGAAAACAAAAAGCTATTACATCAATAGAAAATTTACTTAATTTTACTGAAATATAGGGGTGCTACGGCTGAGATTATACCCATTGAACCTGGTAAAGTAATTTTTACAAGGAATAAATGTAACTCACTTTAGAATCCCGTTAATTTAATTTACTTATGAAAAAATTAATTTTAACGGTATTTTTATTTTCAAACCTGATAATATCTCAGGAGAAAGTCACTGATACCATTCAATCATTAGAACAAAACTTAGATGAAGTAATTGTGGAGGCAATTCGAATTGATAGATCCTCACCTTTTAGCTTTTCTAACGTTGATAAAAAAGATCTTGAATTAAAAAATCTAGGTCAGGATCTACCAATTTTATTAAACTTTTCTCCATCTGTTGTAACAACATCAGATGCAGGAGCTGGAATTGGATACACAGGAATAAGAATTCGTGGTGTAAGTCCTCAATCAACCAACATAACTATCAATGGAATTCCTTACAATGATCCCGAATCATTAGGGACTTTTTGGGTTAATTTACCTGATTTTACATCATCAGTTGAAAGTTTACAAATACAAAGAGGAATTGGAACATCAACAAATGGATCAGGTGCGTTTGGTGCGAGTATTAATATATTAACTGATAAAATTTCTCAATTTGCCTATACTGAAATTGCTAATTCATTTGGTAGTTATAACACTTTAAAGCATACTGTTAAACTGAGTACAGGTATAATTAATGATCAATTTGAAATATCAGGAAGATTTTCAAAAATTGATTCGGATGGATATATTGACAGAGCTTATTCTGATTTAAAATCCTACTTTATTCAGGCAAATTATTTTGATGAAAATACTCTTATAAAAGCAATAACATTTGGAGGACATGAAAAGACATATCAATCTTGGTATGGAATAACAAAAGAACAAATGATTGAAAACCGAAGGCAAAATCCATATACATATGAAAATGAAATAGACAATTATAAGCAAGATCATTTCCAATTGCACTGGAGTGAACAAATAAACAATACACTTTCAACCAATATTAGTTTAAACTACACCGATGGAAGAGGTTATTTTGAGCAGTACAGAGATGATGATTCTGTTGAAACTTATTCTGGCATTGTAAAATCAGATTTGGATGAAAATGGCAATGAAACAGGGACTACAGACCTTATTAGAAGAAGGTGGTTGGATAATGATTTTTATGTATTGAACGCATCTTTAAATTATAATTATGAGAATTTAAACTTGATATTAAGTGGATCATACAGTAATTACATTGGAGATCATTTTGGTGAAGTTATATGGGCTAGAAATTTTGATGATAACTATTCTATAAGAGACAGATATTATGAAGGGAATGGTAAAAAAAATGATTTAAGTTTTTTTACAAAAGTATCATACAGACTAAAAGACATTTTAATATATGGAGATTTACAGCTTAGAAAAATTAATTATAAAACCTCAGGAATTACATCTGATTTAATTAATTTAAAACTTGATAAAAAATATAATTTTTTTAATCCTAAGATTGGAATTACTCATAATTTAAATTCAAATTCACTTATTTATCTTTCATACTCAAGAGCAAACCGTGAACCAAGTAGAAGTGATTACGAAAACAACCCTGATATTAAACCCGAAAAATTAAATGATTTAGAATTTGGGTATAGACTTAGCTCTGATAAATTGGAGCTTAATTTAAATGCATATTATATGCTATACAACGAACAACTTGTTTTAACAGGTGCAATTGATGATGTTGGAGCTCCAATAAGAACCAATAGCGGAAGTAGTTACAGAGTTGGAATTGAATCTGAAATAAACTTAGAACTGTCAAAAAAACTTGATATTTCTTCTAATTTAACTTTAAGCTCAAATAAGAATAAAGAAGTAATTTCTAATTATAATGGTGCTCTAACTAATTTCGGTAAAACCAATTTATCATACTCACCAAACTTTATTACAAATAATACCATAAATTATAAGTTTACAGAGAAGTTTAGCTTAAGTATGCTTTCTAAATATGTAGGAAAACAATTTATGGGTAATACAGATGCTAAAAATTCAATTCTTGAAAGTTATTTTGTAAATGATTTAAATTTTAATTTAAAAATTACTCCAAAACGTATTTTTAATGAAATTGTAGTGAGTGGATTGATTAATAACGTTCTTGACAAGGAATATGTATCCAACGGATACTATTATACCTACGATGATACTTGGAGCAATCCAGGAGAGACAATTACTTTAGATGGGGCCGGCTATTATCCACAAGCTACAAGAAACTTTTTGGTTGGTCTTTTGTTAAAATTTTAACCGATAAAAATATTTATATTAAATTTACACCGTGAAAAACCTATTAAGCTTATTCTTTAGCTTTATAATACTCTTTCCCAGCTTATTAAGCCTTGAGCATTTCGTTTCTCACGATCATCCAACTTGTGATGATAACGGTATTCATTTCCATCAACCAGAATTCGATTGCCTTACATGTGATTATATTGCTAATAATTTCACTGATTACTCGGCTGATGAGAATCTTAATATTTTTATCGAATACCAAAAAACAGATATATTAAATTCATATAATACATCTGTTGGAGCTCAATTCATTTCTTTTAAAAAAAATAGAGCCCCACCCCACTTTATTTAATTTTTCGATTAAATAAAAACTTTACAAATAATAATTTAAATAACTAAAATGAAAAAACTTTTTATGAGTGCTATTTTAGCATTCTTAATATTACATAGTAATAATAATTATTCGCAAACTGCGAATGATACAATTCCAACTCAAGATTTAGATGAAGTAGTTGTATCGACACCTTTTAAAGAAACCGTTAAAAACAACGTAATTAAGGTTTCTAAACTTAGATTGAGTGATCTAAGTATGATTAATGCTCAGAATTTCAAATATTCATTATTAAAAATTCCAGGACTATCTATTATTTCAACTGGACCTGGTATTTCAAAACCCTCAATTAGAGGTCTTTCTGGAAACAGAATAGTTACATACAGTAATAACATGAGATTTGAAAATCAACAATGGGGCGATGAGCATGGATTGGAAATTGACGCATTTGGAACTGAATCCATTGAAGTCATTAAGGGGCCTCTTTCTGTTCTTTATGGAAGTGATGCTATCGGTGGTGTTATATATATATCTCCTGACAGCTATATCAATGATGGTTTTGAAGTAGAATTAGGCAGTTACTACAACTCAAACTACAGTGGATTTACTAACAATCTTGGAATCAAAGGTGGTTCTGGTAAATTCAGTTATATCGTTCAAGGTAGTTTAGTTGATAATGGAGATTTTGAAAATGCAGATGGCGTAGTTGAAGGAACTTTCTTTGAAAGCACAGACATTAAAGCTGGATTAGGTTTCACATCTGATAAATTCATTTCAGATTTAAGATTTAACCATTCAATAGTAAAAGTTGGTATTCCGCACGGTGATGAACATGGAGATCATGATGATCATGATGATGATGGTGATCACGATGACGATCATGATGATGATCATGATGATGATCACGACGATCATGATGAACACGAAGATGAGGAATCATATCAAGATTTAGTAAATACAATGATTTCTCTTAAAAATACTTTTCTATTTGAAAGATCTCAGCTTGAATTTACTTTAGGCTACAGCGCTAATAGTAGAAAAGAATTTGGACATCATGACGAAGAAGGACACGATGATCATGACGATGACGGAGATCATGATGATGATCACGATGACGATCATGATGATGATCACGATGATCATGATGATCACGAAGGTGAAGCTCATATTGACATGGATCTTAGTACTACAACTGTAGATTTAAAATATTTACTACCTCAAAATGAAAAATCAGAATTTGTTGTAGGTACAAATCTTGTATTTCAAGAAAATACTAATCTTGGAGAAGAAGAATTAATTCCTAATGCAAAAAAGAATGATTTTGGTGTTTATGGATTAACTCATATTCATGGAAAAAAGTGGGATGTAATGTTAGCGTTAAGAGCTGATTTTAGACATATTACAGCACAAGGTTTTGATGAAAACTATAGCTCTTTAACATCAACACTAGGATTAAAAAGAGATCTTGGAAATGGTATTATGAGACTTAATTTTTCTAGAGGATTTAGAGCTCCAAATCTTAGTGAATTATTTTCTGAAGGAATTCACCATGGAACAGGTAGATATGAAATTGGTGATAAGGATCTTTCAACTGAAAGAAATTTACAAGCTGATTTCTCTATTACTACCTTTTCTGAAACTTCTGAATTTGGGTTTGATTTGTTTTACAACAATATTAAAAATTTCATATACGTAAATCCAACAAACGATTATGTAGATGACTTTCAAGTTTATAAGTATGTACAAACAGATGCAGGTTTATTTGGAGGTGAAATATACTTTAATAAAGAAACTGCTGTAGATTGGCTTTCAAGTGAAACATCTCTTGAATTTATTAGTGGAGAAACCTCAGACAGAGAAAATTTACCTCTATTATCTCCAGTAACAATAAATCAATCTTTCGTTTTTGATTTTGATAATAACTCTTTTGAAATTAATGCATTAGCAAAAGGAAAAAAACAGAACGTGGGTCAATTTGAAACTCAAACTGATTCTTATTTTCTTGTTAATATATCAGGATCACACGATCTTAACTTCCTAGACAATCTTACTTTGGGTTGGTCAGTTGATAATTTATTTGATAAAGAATATGTTGATCACCTATCTAGATTGAAGAATATGGGTATTCATGAAATGGGAAGAAATATCTCAGTTGGATTGAATTACTCATTCTAAATAAAAAGAGGACTATCCGGTAAATTTTAAAATAGTTTTTACCGGATAGTTCCTTTTTTTTTTTAATTTTGCTACTTTGTATAACAAAGTACCATGTAATATATATAATTATGAAAAAGTATTTATTTATTTTAAGTTTTATTCTATCACTAGGTGTTAATTCACAATCTATTGATTATGAACTTTACACATTAGATAACGGACTAGATGTTATTTTACATCAGGAGAACAGCTCTCCAGTTGTCACAGTATCTGTTATGTACCATGTGGGTGCAAAAGATGAAGTTGAAGGTAGAACTGGATTCGCACATTTTTTTGAACATCTTCTTTTTGAAGGAACAAAAAATATTGAAAGGGGAAAGTGGTTTGATATTGTTTCATCAAACGGTGGATCAAACAATGCTAATACTTCTCACGACAGAACTTATTATTATGAAACATTTCCTTCAAATAGTTTAGAGTTAGGGCTATGGATGGAAAGTGAGAGAATGCTTCACCCTATTATCAATCAAATTGGTGTTGATACTCAAAATGAAGTTGTTAAAGAAGAAAAAAGACAAAGAATAGATAATGCTCCATATGGTGCACTTATATATGGTACTGCTGTTGATCCGTATTTATACAAAAAACATCCTTATGGAAGATCTGTAATTGGTAGTATGGAAGATCTTGATGCAGCTACATTACAAGAATTTATAGACTTTAATAATAAGTGGAACAATCCTAACAATGCTGTTTTAGTTGTAGCTGGTGATATTGAAATTGATAAAACTAAAAAATTAGTGGAAGCTTATTTTGGAGATATACCCAATAATGGTGAAGTACCTGTAAGAGAAACTATTGTTGAAGATCCGATTACAGAAACTATTAAATTAACTGAATATGACAGCAATATTCAAATACCAGCTAAAGCATTTCTATATAGAACACCTGGAATGAACAATCGTGATTCATATGTTTTACAATATATTTCTGCTGTTCTAACTGGAGGAAAAAGTTCCAGAATGGTTAAAAGAATGGTCGATGATGAAAAACTAGCCTTACAGGTTATTGCATTCAATCAACCTCAACAAGATTATGGAAAATATTTAATGCTATCACTGCCTGTGGGAGATACATCTCTTGAAAAACTAATGTCTACAATGGATGAAGAGATAGAAAAAATAAAATCAGAATTAATTTCAGAAAGAGAATATGAAAAGGTAAAAAATCAATTTGAAGTTCAATATATCCAAAGTAATACAAGAATTGAGGGAATAGCGAATAGTCTTGCAAGAGCTCACATGTTGTATGGTGATATTACTATTGTAAATGATGAAGTAAATATATACAGAAGTATTACAAGAGAAGAAATAAAAGAAGTTGCAAACAAATACCTAAATAAAAACCAAAGAATTGAGGTGGATTATCTAGCAAAAAAATAAAACTATGAAAAAAGTAAAATTATTATTAGTCTTAACTCTACTATTCACAATTAATATTAATAGTCAAGAGAGTGATTATGTTAAACCAATAGATAGAAGTATTCAACCCAAACAAGGTGAAACTCCAACTATCGATTTAAAGAAACCTACCATTTTTACTTTAAAAAATGGACTTACTGTGATTGTGGTTGAAAACAAAAAACTACCAACTTTTAGTGTTAGAATTTCTATTGATAATCCTCCAATTCTTGAAGGGGATAAATCAGGATTAAATTCTCTTTCAGGCTCTTTATTTGGAGAGGGTTCTAAAAATGTTACCAAGGAAGTGTTTAATGAAGAGGTAGATTATCTTGGTGCAACTATTTCCTTGGGTATGGGATTTGCTTATGCTAATGGTCTTTCCAAGCATCAAGAAAAAATATTTGAATTGCTTTCTGATGCAGCACTAAATCCAAACTTTTTAGAAGAAGAATTAGATAAACAAAAAAATATTCTAATAACTGGTATAAAGGGTGATGAAAATAGTCCTGCAGCGATTGCTGAAAGAGTAACCGGTATTTTAACATATTCAACTGATCATCCATATGGTGAATATTTAACTGAAGAAAGTATCAAAAATGTTACAGTAAAAGACATTGAAAATAATTACAAGAGAATGTTCAGACCCAATAACGCTTACATGGTTGTTTCTGGGGATGTTGATACCGACAAAATAAAAGAATTAGTTAATGATAATTTTTCAAAGTGGAAAGCATCTAAAAAAGATTTAGATAATCAAATTGTAAGTCCTAAGGATGTTTCTTCTACAGAGATTAATATTATTGATATGCCTGATGCTGTACAATCTGAATTGAGAGTTCTTAATATTACTAATCTTAGAACTAATAGTGAAGATCATCACGCAGCACTTGTTACTAATTATATTCTTGGTGGAGCTTTTGGAAGTTATCTTAATATGAATCTAAGAGAAGAAAATGGATGGACCTATGGAGCTAGAAGTAGTATTGCTAGAAATAAATGGACAAGTGCAACATTTAGAGCCTCTACATCAGTAAGGAATGAAGTGACTGATAGTGCAGTAGTAGAAACTTTAGGTGAAATTAATAGAATTAGAGATGAATTTGTTAGTGATGAAATGCTTTCTACGGCAAAAGCAAAATACTTAGGAAATTTTATCATGTCAACTGAAGATAAGTCATTACTTGCCGACTTTGCTGTGAATATTAAAACACAAGATTTACCTGAAGATTTTTATGAAACATTTATTTCAAAAATCAATAGTGTTACAAAAGAGGATGTTAAAAGAGTTGCTAACAAGTATTTAAAACCTGAAAACTTAAGAGTTATTGTAGTGGGTAAGGGTGCTGATATAGCAGATAAATTAGAGAATATTACTTATAAGAATAAATTGATTCCAGTAAAATATTTCAACAAGTATGGTGAAGAAATTGACAAACCTATTTTCAAAAAAGAAATCAGTTCAGATGTTACCGTTGCATCTATATTAGAAAAATATATTTCTAAAGTAGGTGGAAAAGATAAGTTAAGTGCAATAAATACAATATCTATTGTTGCTAACGTTACAATTCCAGGTGCACCTTTTACACCAAGAGCTGATATCAAGGAAAAAAGTCCAAATTTAAGTTCATTAGTTATGTCTGTTGAGGGGATGGGTACATTAATGACTCAAAAATTTGATGGTGAAGGTGGATACATGGAACAAATGGGACAAAAAATTCCTATGGAAAAAGATCAAATCGAAAGTTCAAAAAGTAAAAAAGGACTGTTTGAAGAAATTTATATGGACGATTCTGAAATGGAAATAATAAGTCTAGGACCTGTTGATGGAAAAGATGCCTATAAGATAAAAGTTAAAGAAAATAACTTTAGATATTATGATGCTGAATCCGGACTAATGATTATGACTGAAGAAGTTACGCAACAAGGAGGCAATACAATCACGTCAATAACTAAATATTCAGATTATAAAGAAGTTGATGGTATCATGTATGCTTTTAAAAGAGAAATTCAAGCTGGGCCTCAAAAAATTGATTTTGAAATTTTAACTGTGACATTTAACGAGGAAATTTCAGATGAATTCTTTAAGTAACCTTCTCTTTTTGGTTTACCAAATAAACTCCAAATAAGATTACTAAAGAAGCAAAGTATTGTTTTATGGTCAGTTCTTCTCCATCAAGGACTGCCCATAAAATAGCTACTACAGGCATAGTATAGGTTACGGCTGATGCAAAAAGAGGTGAAGCAATCTTTACAAATTTATTGAACAAAGTTTGAGCAATGGCACTGCTAAAAACCCCCAATATAAATACATACAATATTGAGTAAAGTACTTCTTTGTTCGAAAAATTTAAACTTCCAAAGTCAGAAAATAAGAGAATAATTACAGCAGGAGGTAAAATACTTAAAAAAATTCCAGCAGTTACAGCTGCAGGTGGAATATCAGTTAAGTACGTTTTAATTAAATTAACCGATGTTCCATAACCAATAGTTGTTAAAACAATAAAAATGGCAAAATAAATATTTGAATCAGTATTAAGACTGCCTTCATAAAGAAGTAAAAATCCGCCTATCAATCCAATTACTAAACCTAAAACCTGCTTTCTAGTAAAAAATAAATTGAAAAAGAACACGCCAACAACTAATGTTGAAATTGGAGTAAGTGTAGTTAATATAGATGCTAGGCCACTATCTATTTGAGTCTGTCCAAACCCAACAAGATAAACTGGAAAAAAAGTACCGATATATGCTGTGATAATTATCCACTTCCATTTTTCTTTCTTTATTTTTATTAATGAATTGTATGAAAATATTATGATCACAAAAGCCGTAAAAATGATTCTTAAACTTCCTAGATGAATTGGTGATAATTCTGCTAATCCCTTTTTAATTAAAATAAAGGAGCTTCCCCAAATTATTGAAAGTACTATAAGTAGTAACCATTTTTTATTGTAATTATTCATTAGTCCATTCAAAAGAGTCTACCATTTTTCTGATATCATTACGAATATAATTTATATAAGGATATAGTGAATCATAATTTGGTTTGGTTTCAAAATACAAACTACCTGTTATAAAATTATTACTCATGTCTGTGAGATAAAATTGGATATTTGCTGGGGAATCACCAATAAATGAATAAAGTCTTGAGTAAATATTTTTATCTAAATCTACATACTCACTTTCAATTATTTGATCGCTAAACTTTGAGTTTTCAAATACTTTTTGATCAAATACACTTTTAAGTTCATCTATTGTACTTGAAAAGTTTATTTGGTTTATAAAAATTTTAGAATTTAAATTTTTGTAATGAATTTCATAATTACAATTATTAAAATTATTAATCGATGATTTTGTATTGATTAACAAAGTATAATTACAATCTAAATCTGAATTTTTGTAGGTTGGAATTTCAAGATTAGGAGCAAAAAAAGCTTTTTGTTTAGGTAAATTAACATCGTTATTACAAGAATAAATCACTAACAGCATTAAAATTATTCTCATAAAAAATTAAATAAATTTAAATTCCTCAGATCAAGACTAATCAAGGTCAATTTAGAAAGGCAAGTCGTCTGCTTGATTTTCTTGTTGTGGAGGGTTTGGTGTCTGCGCAACAGTATTATCAGTATTTTCTGGCTGAGCATCACTTCTATTATTTAAAAAGTTAAACTCATTTACATGAACTTCTGTTGAATATCTTTGTTGACCATCCTCAGCTTGCCATTTTCTTGTTTTTAGTTTACCCTCTAAATAGACTTTATCACCCTTTTTTAGGTATTTATTACATATTTCAGCTGCCTTATTTCTAATGACAATATTGTGCCATTCTGTATTAGTAACCTTTTCACCCGTTTGCTTGTTAACATAATTTTCATTGGTTGCTAATGGAAATCTTCCTATACAACCACCATCTTCAAAATGATGCATTTTTATATCATCTCCAAGATTACCAATTAACATTACTTTATTTAAAGAACCGCTCATATACCAAATATAATAAAGATAACTATTGAATATGTGAAATAAACTTAAATAATGGTTTGGGAAATGCATAAGAACCTAGATTACTGATTTCTATAAAATGTTTGTCCTCATAATAAGAATTAAATACCCAAAATTTTATGTAAAGATTTTGATGTGAAAGTTTGTGTTTA
>Ga0208127_1001602_pt1 | contig 11192 bp, 13 predicted proteins | sample ETNtaG_6_FD_185751 | JGI IMG/M metagenome (GOLD analysis project Ga0208127, IMG submission 185751) | Marine microbial and viral communities from oxygen minimum zone, Eastern Pacific Ocean - ETNP201306SV45 (SPAdes) (version 2) | ecosystem: Environmental > Aquatic > Marine > Oceanic ...
AATTCTAATAAGTCAGACAGTGTTTTAATAATTCTATATGGTGATTCATAAATAATAGTAGTAATTGTATTATTTGAAATCTCTTTAAGTTTTGTTTTTCTGCCTTTTTTTCTTGGTAAAAAACCTTCAAAGATAAAGGCGTCACTTGGCAGGCCACTTAAAACAATAGCGGGAATTAAAGCTGTAGGACCAGGTAGACATGTAATTTGAATTCCTTTTTTTATTGCTTCCCTAACTAATAAAAAACCAGGATCCGATATGCATGGTGTCCCTGCATCTGTAATTAATGAGATTGTTTTATCCTGAAGCATCAATTCAACATACTCATCCACTTTTTTATGTTCATTATTCAAATGATAACTTTTAACTTTTGTAGATATTTTATAATGACTTAAAAGTTTTTTTGCGTGTCTAGTATCCTCTGATAAAATTAAATCTGAGTTTTTTAGAGTTTCAATTGCTCTTATTGTTATATCATCTAGATTTCCTATTGGGGTTGGTACAATATAGAGTTTGATATCATTTATCATCATCTGACTCAGGTATTTCAGTTACTAAATCTTTAATTGTATCAATTAGAGGGATAATTTCACTTGCATTATGAGGAGTTGAAATTGTTTTTTTTGTATCCAGATTTAGATCTTTTAATGTCTCTTTGAGTCTCTCCTCATGAAGGAGCCAGTCAGCATCTCTTTCTTGATTCTTAAGATATTTATGTATTACTGTTAATTCATATAACCTTTTAGAATCTTCATAAATACTTTTTGAGTCATTTAGTCTTGAATCATGAATTCTTAAAGCAAGTTCTTTAATTTTATTTTCTAATTTTTTAAACACCTTAGTTTATTATTATAATGATTTACTTTTTGATAAATTTGTTTTTATTATAAATCAAATTACAAAATGTTTTTAGAAAATCCAGTATATAACAATGAACAATTCGGATGGATTGAGGTTATATGTGGATCAATGTTCTCAGGAAAAACCGAAGAGCTTATTAGACGTATTAAGAGGGCAAAGATTGCTAATCAAAATATAAAGGTGTTTAAGCCTATCATTGACTCAAGAAGTAAAAATTTTATTGAATCACATGATGAAAGCAAGCTTGAATGTATAGAAGTAAAGTCTTCAAATGAAATTTTGGAGAAAATTAATAATTGCGATGTTGTTGCTATAGATGAAGCTCAATTTTTTGATGATCAAATAGTAACCGTATGCAATAAAATAGCAAATAGTGGTATTAGAGTTATAATTGCTGGGTTAGATATGGACTATCTTGGAAATCCTTTTGGACCAATGCCAAATCTAATGGCAGTTTCAGAGTATGTTACAAAAGTACATGCAGTCTGTAAAAAATCAGGAAATATTGCAAACTATAGTTATAGAAAAAATAAGAAAAAAGACATAGTTGTTATTGGAGAAAAAGATAAATATGAACCTTTAAGTCGTTCAGTCTTTTACAAAAAAATGAACAAAAATAAATAAATATGAAAGTAGCTGTTGTTGGTGCAACTGGGGTTGTTGGAACTGTTATGCTTGAACTCTTAGATAAAAGAAAATTTCCTGTTACTGAGATAATACCAGTTGCCTCAGAAAGGTCTGTTGGAAATAAAATTAAATTTCATGGTAAAGATTACAGTATAGTTTCATTAACTGACGCTGTAGAAATGAAACCAGATATTGCCCTTTTTTCAGCTGGAGGTTCAACCTCACTGGAATGGGCTCCAAAATTTGCGGAGAAAGGAACTCGAGTTGTAGATAATTCATCTGCTTGGAGAATGGACTCAACAAAAAAGCTTATAGTTAGTGAAGTAAATTCAGAATCTTTAACAGAGCATGACTATATAATAGCTAACCCAAATTGTTCTACAATGCAGATGCTTGTAGTATTAGCTCCTCTTCACAGAAAGTTTAAGATTAAGCGTCTTGTAATATCTACTTATCAATCTGTCTCTGGTACAGGTAAAAATGCTATAGACCAGTTATACAGTGAGAGAAATGACTCTAAACCTGAAAAAGTTTATCCATATTCGATAGATCAAAACCTTTTGCCACATTGTGACGTATTTGAAGAAGGTGGTTACACGAAAGAGGAGAATAAGCTAATCAACGAAACTAGAAAAATATTAAATGATAATAGCATTCAGATTACATCTACTGCAGTTAGAGTTCCTATAGAGCTTTGTCATGGTGAGTCTGTAAACATTGAATTTGAAGATGATTTTAAACTAGAAGAAGTGTTGAGTATATTAAGGAGCTCTCCTGGATTAATTGTTGAAGATGATCCAGATAAAAACATATATCCAATGCCTATTAACGCTTCAAATAAAGATGAAGTTTTCGTTGGAAGAATTAGAAGAGACTTTAGTATAAAGAGTGGATTAAACCTTTGGATTGTTGCAGACAATCTTAGAAAAGGTGCTGCTACAAATACTATTCAAATTGCAGAAAAATTAATTGAGATGAACCTTGTTTAGGGCTCCATCTCAAATGATTCCATAAACTTGGTTGTATAATTTCCTGAGATAAAATCTGGATGTTCCATCATTTTTTGATGAAATGGAATAGTTGTTTTTACTCCTTCAATAACAAACTCATCTAAAGCTCTTTTCATCTTGTTTATTGCCTCTTCTCTAGTCTGAGCAGTTGTAATAAGTTTAGCGATCATTGAATCGTAGTAGGGAGGTATTACATAGCCACTATAAACATGTGTATCAATTCTTACACCGTGTCCACCAGGAAAATGAAGAGTAAGAATTTTACCTGGATTAGGCATAAACTCATTATTAGGGTCTTCAGCATTAATTCTACATTCTATTGAACATAATTTAGGGAAATAATTTTTTCCTTTTATTGGTTCTCCTGCAGCAACCTTTATTTGCTCTCTGATTAAGTCATAATCAATTACTTGCTCGGTAATTGGGTGTTCTACCTGGATTCTGGTATTCATCTCCATAAAGTAGAAGTTCTTGTGCTTGTCAACTAGAAATTCTATTGTACCTGCTCCTTCATATTTAATTGATTCTGCAGCTTTTACAGCAGCATCACCCATTGCTTTTCTCAAAGGCTTAGTCATAAAGGGTGAGGGAGTTTCTTCAATTAATTTTTGATGACGTCTCTGAATAGAACAATCTCTCTCAGAAAGATGGCAGGCCTTCCCATATGAGTCTCCTATAATTTGAATCTCAATATGTCTTGGGTCCTCAATAAACTTTTCTAAATACATGTCATCATTGTCAAAAGCCAATTTTGATTCCTGTCTTGCAAGCTCCCAAGCACTTGCCAGTTCTTTTGGTGTTTTAGCTATCCTCATTCCTTTTCCTCCTCCCCCAGCAGTTGCTTTTAACATTATAGGGTAACCTATTTCAAGTGCAACATTCTGAGCGTCTTCAAGAGTTGGAACTAAGCCTTCAGATCCTGGGATAGTTGGAACACCAGCTTTTTTCATAGTCTCTTTTGCAGAAGATTTATCTCCCATTTTATCAATCATATCAGGGGATGCTCCTATAAATTTTATATTGTGCTCATCACAAATTTTTGAAAATTTACTGTTCTCTGATAAGAACCCGTAACCTGGATGTATTGCATCAGCATTTGTAATCTCTGCAGCTGCTATTATATTAGCAGGCTTAAGGTAAGAATCGGCGCTAGCAGTTGGGCCTATACAGACAGCCTCATCAGCAAATCTTACATGTAAGCTTTCCTCATCAGCTTTAGAATAAACAGCTACAGTATTAATACCCATTTCTTTACATGTCCTGATGACACGCATAGCGATTTCTCCTCTATTAGCAATTAATATTTTTTTAAACATTTTTTATGATGGATCGATGACAAATAGTGGTTGATCAAACTCTACAGGGCTTTGGTCGTCTACAAGAATTTTAACAATTTTTCCTGATGCCTCAGACTCTATCTCGTTAAATAACTTCATTGCTTCAATGACACAGAGAACATCTCCTTCAGCTATATTTTGTCCAACCTCAACAAATGAAGGCTTATCCGGTGATGGTTTCCTGTAAAAAGTTCCAATTATTGGAGACTTAATTATTATATGATTTGAATCTTCGGTTTTAGGCACCTCAACTTCAGGAGTCTTTTCTTGAGCAATTTCTTGACTAACTGGAACTGCAACCTGAGTTGGAATATTTATTTTATTAGGTAATTCTTCAACAACTATTTGCTGTGGTGCACTTTTCTTTGTTTTAATTGTTATTTTAAAATCCTCTCTTTCAATTTTTACCTCCTCAACACCAGATTTTGAAACAAATTTTATTAGGTTTTGTATTTCTTTTATATCCATGATTTTTATTTTAATTATAGGCCCATGTTAAATATGCTGCACCCCAGGTGAGACCTGCTCCAAAAGCAGCAAGAATAATTTTATCACCTTTTTTAAAATTATTCTCATAGTCATGCATTAGCAGTGGTATTGTTGCTGCTGTTGTATTCCCATATTCTTCGATATTCATTAATACTTTATTTTTATCTAAATTAATCTTTTCTGCGGTAGCATCTATAATTCTTTTATTGGCTTGATGAGGTAATAAATATTTTATCTCCTCAGGATCAAGATTATTTCTAATAATAATCTGCTCTGTCGCATTTGCCATTTCTGAAACTGCTGATTTAAAAACAGTCTTTCCATCTTGTGTAATATAATGCCATTTATTTTCAAAAGTTTCTTTTGAAGTAGGGTGTAATGAACCTCCTGCTTTGATTTTTAGCCACTCTGCACCTATTCCATCTGATCTTAAGAATTCGTCCTCCCAGCCAAAGTCATTATCACTTGGTTCAATCAAAACTGCACCCGCTCCATCTCCAAATAGAATACTAGTAGATCTATCTGTATAGTCAACAATTGAGGACATCATATCTGCTCCAATTAAAAGAACTTTTTTATATCTACCAGATTCAATATAACTAGTGGCAGTTGACATTCCAAACAAAAAACCAGAACATGCAGCATTAATATCAAATGCATATGCATTAGAGGCATTTATTTGGGATGCAACTGTTGGGGCTGTTGATGCTCCATGAAAGTCTGGAGTTATTGTAGAGACAATTACTAAATCAATAGTAGTTGGGTCTAATTTCTTTTTGTTAATAAGGTCATTGGCTGCATTTATAGCTAAGTATGATGTAGCCTTGCCCTCTTCTTTAAGTATTCTTCTTTTTTTAATCCCAGTCCTTGCAGTTATCCACTCGTCATTAGTGTCAACCATTTTTTCTAAATCTTTGTTGGAGATAAAGTCTTCTGGAACATAACCGCCGATTGCAGTAATGGCGGCTTTTATTTTTTTTGTCTTGTTAGATATCATACTAACATCAATTATGTCATTAGACAATTAAATTGATAATTTAAGATACTAGTTTTTTATGATTCTAAAGAATCAACTAAAACTTTTCCTCTATAATAAAGCTTTCCTTCGTGCCAATGAGCTCTGTGATATAGGTGTGACTCACCTGTAGCCTGACATATTGAAATCTGTTGTTTCTCAGCTTTAATATGAGTTCTACGTTTATCTCTTCTAGTTTTAGATATTTTACGTTTTGGATGTGCCATTTATAATAAATCTTTTAATTTGTCCCACCTAGGGTCAGTTTTTTCTTTAAAATTCTTTTTAGGTTTAAGTGCTTCTAGTTTTTCAACTATTTCTGATTTTAATGAACCGTTTTCTATTCCTGGATGAACCTTTTTTTGAGGAACAGCCAAGATTATGCTTTCGTAAATTAAATGAGAAACATCAATACTATGTGATCCTGCTGGCATGAATATAACTTTATCATCTGTTGAGATTATATCATCTTTAAATTTCACAACTACTGCATGTTCAGTCTCCAAGTCAAGATTAAAACTTTCCATAGAGACATCACACTGTACCTCAATTTCACCATTAAAAGAAAACTTAAGGTTTAAAAGCGTGGATTGTTTCTCTAACTCGAGCTTTGCAAAAAGCTTTGCATCGAGAAAATCATAATAGTCAAAATTTCTAAAGAACTTATTTCCTAGTTCATAGTTAAAGAGATGTATCCCTTCTTTCAAACCTGAAAACTTTATCAAATATGGCGAAAGCGATTTCATCACTTAACTATTGAGCGGCAAATTTATAAAAATTTATCTATTTAATGTTAAAGTATCTTATTTCTTGCCTCGTATATATTCAATGCTAGTTTTAAAGCATTTTTAAAAGAGGATGGGTCTGCGATACTCTTTCCTGCAATGTCAAAACCTGTTCCATGATCCGGAGAAGTCCTAATAATAGGAAGGCCTGCACTATAGTTTACACCTTCACCAAAAGAAATAGTCTTAAAAGGGATTAATCCTTGGTCATGATATACAGCTAAAATAGCATCATATTTAGCATAATTATTGCAAAAAAAAGTGTCAGCTGAAAACGGACCATAAATTATATCTTCCTTTTGATTTAACTCATTTATAGCTGGGGTTAATAATTTTTGATCTTCAGTTCCAATTACACCGTTATCTCCTACATGTGGATTAATTGAAAGAATTGCAATCTTTGGCTTAATAATGCCAAAGTCTTTGTTTAGAACTTGGTGTAAGAGTTTTAATTTCTTAGTTGTTTTCTCAACTGTAATATTATGGACAACATCTTTAAGTGCTATGTGCTCAGTTAGTAATCCTACTTTAAGTTTATTAGAAACCATTAACATAATTGGATCTTCATTAAAATAGTGTCTTAAATAGTCTGTATGGCCTGAATGTTTGAACGATTCAGAGTACGATAGGTTTTTATCGATTGGTGAAGTTATTAAAACATCTATATTTTTTTCATTGGCGTCTTTTACAGCTTCTTTAAATGAAATAATTGCATTTTTAGAAACTAATTTATCAAATACCCCAAATTTATATTTTGATTCAGTAAAGATTTCTTTAATATTAAGTGAGTTTGAAGATATTTCATCAAAGCTTTCTATTTTCTTTAGTGGGAGTGAGTTAATATTTAAATCTTTTTTCTGATTTACTATTAACTCATAAGAAGAATAAATTATAAAATTGCAATTATCTTTAGGAGGCCTTTCAGATAGTGCTTTTAGCATAACTTCAATTCCAATACCATTAGGATCTCCTATAGAAATTCCAACATTAATTTTTTTTGATTTTACCACTAGTTAATTTAATTAGTAATTTTACTGAGCAAAAACAAAGATAATAATGTTCACTGGGATTATAGAGTCTTTAGCTACAGTTAAAAAAGTTGAAAAAGAAAAGGGTAATCTAAATCTCTCTTTAGTGTCCTCTATAACTAAAGAATTAAAAATTGATCAGAGCCTTTGTCATAATGGAGTTTGTCTAACCGTAGTTGGTATTGAAGATGATGTGTATACTGTAACAGTTATTGAAGAAAGCTTAAATAGAAGCAATCTTGGTAAACTAATTCCTGGAGATATTGTTAATATTGAGAGGTCAATGTCCGTAAATTCAAGATTTGATGGGCACATTGTTCAAGGTCATGTTGATGAAGTTGCAATATGTTCTGAGGTTGAAGAGACTAATGGTAGTTGGAAATATGTTTTTAAACATAATAAAGAAAATATTACAGTAGAGAAAGGCTCAATAACTATTAATGGTGTTAGCCTAACTGTTGTTGATTCATCATCTGACTCTTTCTCTGTAGCTATTATTCCCTATACCTATGAAAACACAAATTTTAAAAACATTAAACCAGGGAGTTTTGTTAATCTAGAATTCGACATATTGGGTAAGTATATCACAAAAATAATTGCTAAAAAAGACTAAAAATGAGTAGAATTCCACAAGTAAACTTGAATGATTATTTATCAGGAGATTATAGTAGCAAAGAAAAATTTATTAAAGAACTTGGAAAGGGTTTTAGTGAGATTGGGTTTGTGGCAGTTAAGGGTCACTTACTTAATGATGAAGTAAAAGACTCTTTATACAAAGAGGTTAAACAATTTTTTAATCTTCCAGATAGTGTTAAGTCTAAATATATTATTAAAGGTCTTGCAAGCCAAAGAGGTTTTACACCATTTGGCAAAGAACATGCAAAAGGAAAAAATGTAGGTGATTTAAAAGAGTTTTGGCATTTTGGCCAGTATGTTAAAAATGAACCTGAACTAGAGAATAAATATCCTAAAAATGTTATTGTAGAAGAACTTGAAGGTTTTAATAAGATTGGTCAAAAAACCTATGAGCTACTTGAAGATACAGGAAGACATATTTTAAGAGCAATTGCCTGCTATTTAAACTTAGAAGAAACATATTTTGATAAGCATATATTTAATGGCAACTCAATTCTCAGAGCAATTCATTATCCGCCTATTACTGAAGAACCTAAAAAAGCGGAAAGGGCTGCTGCTCATGGTGATATTAATTTGATTACACTTCTAATGGGTGCACAAGGTAGAGGCTTGCAAGTTTTAAATAATAAAGGAGAATGGGTCGACGCAATAGCTGAAGATGATGAAATTATTGTCAATATTGGCGATATGTTGTCTAGACACACAAATAATAAATTAAAATCTACAATACATAGAGTTGTGAATCCTCCAAAAAGCCTTTGGAACAGCTCTAGATATTCCATTCCTTTTTTCTTACATCCTAGGCTTGAAATGCCATTGGATTGTATTGATTCATGTATTGATGAGAATAATCCAAAAGGATTTGAAGATATAACTGCAGGGGAATTTCTTTATCAAAGATTAGTTGACCTTGGTTTAGTTAAAGACTAATCTAAAAGATTTTTATAAAGAGCTTTTGATAAGTTTGATAAAAAAGGAATAGCTGTATCTCCATACTCATAAATATTGTCATTTATTATTTTGTTTTTATTTGTATAGATAGTCGCTGTTAAGAAAAACTCAAGGTCTTCTTTATAATTTTTAATGTATGCGCTGTCAGTTGATGTTCCATACGCCTGGCCAATCTTATTGTATACCCTGACATCAGTATTGTTTAAAATTGTATCAGTGCCATGTATAAAAAATTTATTGTAAGAGTTAAAGAATTTTGAATCTCCAATGTACTTAGTTCCAAGATCTTCATAGGTAAATCTGCTCATCCAATACCTTAAGAAATCATAGTCTTCTACATTTAAATTAAATTTAGAAAGGGAGGTTTCAGGATAAATTAGATTCTTCATTATGTTATGCATATCTGTCAATGATGATCTGTTCTTTGATGAGAAATCTAGTGATTCATTTTTTATCTCCCCATTAATAAATCTTTTTTCACCTTTTTTTAAATTAGAAATATTGCTGCTAGCTAAAACAGTTTTTTGATTTTCATTGGATGATATTATCTCATTATCTAGAGAACTAATTATCCATGATGAATCTACAAAAGGGTCAGGATTGAACTTATGATTTAAATACGTGTTTTTAAACCCTAAATTACTCATAGATGAGTTAAAATAATTGTAGCCTATAAAATCAATTAAGACATTTGAAGCTGAGTTATCACTAACTAGAAAGACGTCAGCAATTAAATTCTGAAAAGAGGTAATTGAGTCCTTTAGAACAATTTCATTTTTATTATTTATTAGAGAGAGTTTGATTTTAGATTTAGTAGAAATATTTGACCCTTCAGCCCTAAGCTCATTAATTTTTGAAAGAGCTAGAACTGTAATAGGAAGTTTTATTGTGCTTGCTGGATAAAAATAGTTCTCATCATTTAGTTGAAACTGAAAATCTGAAAATTCAGCTTGTCCTAAACTGTTTTTTGAAACTTCTGTATAAAGAATTTGTATTTCATAGCTGTCCTTATCTTTTAGAATCTTTCTTAAGAACTCATCTTCTTTAAAAGCTAATTTAATAGGATCAGATTGAAAAGTACAGCCAATTAAAAGTAGTAGAGATATAACAATCACAAAAACATTTCTCATAGTATCAAAAATAAAAAAACCCCTCAAAAGAGGGGTTTTTCAAAATTGTTTTTTGAAATTATTGTGTTGGTCTCAATGATATACCTGACCATAGTCTTATACTACTTACATGCTTTCTCATTTTAACAACGTCTTGGAGCTGTCTATTGGCATTCTGAGTAGGAACTCTAGAGAGCATCAAATCAGACATGTTTTCATAGAAATCAACTGTCATATAATTGTGATGAATATCATCTCCATAATTATCTATTCTCTTTAATAACCCCCAGCCTAATCTTGGACCTAAATCTCCAGAGTTAAGACTGTTTTCTAATGCCTCATATTTAGCATCATTTGAATAGTCTGTTTTCATTGGGTTTATTACCGCAACTTGAGGTACTGCAGGTGTTTCACCATTGTTACCAGCAAAATTTAATCCTTTATTCACATAGACATTTTGCCAAACTAGAGTCCTTGCTTTAGAGTTCTTTTCAAGGAAAATCTCTCTATCCATTTCGCTATATTCAGGTCTCATTTTTGGTACACCTACATTTGCGTTAAGACTGTCTGGATGTCTTGCAACTGTAACAATTAGAAGGTTCCAATCAGATTCTGGAGTAGCACCCACTCTCCACCAGGTATCCCATCCAGTAATGGTTCCCTCATCTATTCGCATTTGATGAAGCTCTTTCCATTTTTCATTCAATATAACGTTATATTGTTCACCTGGTGTTGTCTTGACAAATTGAAAAGAAACAAAGTCACCGTTTCCTTGAGCAGAGATTGATCCTACTGCAAGAATTGCTATAAGTAAAAATAATTTTTTCATTTTTTTGATTTTAGTTTAGAATTAATTTGAGAACTAAATTTAGGTAAAAAACCAATTCCTTTTATTAATTTACAACTTATGAAACGAAGATCTTTAATTAAATCCATTGCTGCTGCTTCAATAGGAGCCCCTCTGGTTAGCTTTAATAAGCTAGAAAGCAGCAACAACTTATCATTAAAAAAAATTAAACATAATCCTATTGGTGTGTCAACTTACTCTTTCTGGCAGTTTAATGGGCGAGAAACTCCAATTGAATATTGTATTGATAAAGCCTCTGAATTTGGATTCGATGGCATAGAATTACTACTTATTCAAATGGAATCAGAAGAAAATGGTTACTTACAAAAACTCAAAAAAAGAGCATTCGATTCAGGTTTAGATATTATGGGACTCTCAACCCATCAAAGTTTTGTTAGTCCTGATGCATCAAAAAGAAAAGAAAATATTGAATTAACAAAGCATCAGATTGAAGTGGCTTATTCTCTAGGAATTCCCACTATTAGAATTAATACCGG
>Ga0208127_1001606_pt1 | contig 11180 bp, 7 predicted proteins | sample ETNtaG_6_FD_185751 | JGI IMG/M metagenome (GOLD analysis project Ga0208127, IMG submission 185751) | Marine microbial and viral communities from oxygen minimum zone, Eastern Pacific Ocean - ETNP201306SV45 (SPAdes) (version 2) | ecosystem: Environmental > Aquatic > Marine > Oceanic ...
ATAAGGCCTCACTTGAGTCATCATGAGGCCAATTAATTCTTTTTCTCGATCGATCCACGATATGGTGCAGTAAGCACCTCCCCAATAAGCCGACCCTTCAGATAAAGGCGAAGAAGATTTCCCTCTGTCTAAAATGACTCCGTAACCCAAGCCAAATCCTGTACCCGGTCCTGTTAACCAGATTGGTAAATCGCCAGTGTGATTTTCCAATATCAAGGAAACCGTACTTGGAGCTAAAATTCTTTTTCCAAATAATTCACCTTCGTTCAAGATCATTTGTTGAAATCTCAAATAGTCTCTAGCGGTAGAAACCAAGCCACCTGAACCACTAAATAAATCACTTTTAGAGGTTATCCAGCGACTATTATTTGTTCCTGGATCCTGAAGAATAATTTTTTTGTCTTTACCGGGGGCATATTGGGCCGCAAGTCTTCCATCTTTGGTATCTTCCAAGTAAAAGTGCGTATCTTTCATATCAAGAGGCTCGAAGATTCTTTCTTTCAAGAACTTATCAAGAGATTGACCAGAAATAATTTCGACAAGATGCCCTACAACATTTGTTGCTTGTGAATATTGCCACTCTTCTCCCGGATGATAGTTTAATGGAAGCTTTGAGAGGCGATTTATTTGCTCAGCATTGTTCTTAGGTCTTGGCACGTACATAGCTTTTCTATAGGCCTGTCTATTTCCAATGTAACTATTTGCTAATCCGGCCGTATGAGTAAGTACATGCTTGATAGTAATATCTCTTCTTGGGTCTTCTAACACTCCAGTTTTTCCACTTGCATCTGAAGTTGAACTAACCTTCACCCTGCTAAAGGAAGGAATAAATTTTGATACCGGATCATTGAGTTGGAAATGACCTTCCTCCCACAACATCATTAAAGCTATTGATGCTATAGGTTTAGTCATAGAGGCTATTCTAAAGATTGTATCTTCTCTTAGAGGAATCTCGTTTTCTACGTCCATATAGCCTTGAGTTTCAAGGTGGATTATTTTTCCCTTTCTTGCGATGGCCGTAAGTACACCTGGAGTTAGTTCATCATCAATATATTTTTGCATTCCAGAGGAAATCTTAAGTAGTCTTTCAGTTGAAAATCCTGCCTTTGCAGGATCAAGTCGTTTCATCTCCTCCAACGCCAAAGCAGAAGACCAAAGGATCGCTAGAAAAACAATATTGACCCTTACAATCGTCATAAAGCTAACATATTTTCTTTGCATGAAATAACTATAACATCACCTTTTCACATCTGAAATTCAGCGAGGCAACCTATTTGGATGACTTAAATTTCTCTATAACTGAGACCTTTTTTTTGCTATAACTGATCTTCTAATTTAGGGGGAAAAGCTATGGGTGACATAACGGGCACTGAAAAAAAACTTCATTGGCATTTAAAAGGCAACTGGGCGCCTGTAGAGCAAGAGCTAACCGTTCAAAATCTTGAAGTTAAAGGCAAGATACCTGAAGACCTGTCAGGTTTATTCGTCAGAAATGGTTTTAATCCAGTGTCAGGTTACAGCGATCACTGGTTTTTTGGTAACGGAATGCTACACGGAGTTTATCTTGAAAATGGAAAAGCATCTTACAAGAATCGATACGTTAAAACTCCTTATTATGAAAATGACTTAAATGTAATGTCTTCTTTTGGAGATTTAGCTGCTTCTCCGGCAAATACTCATATTGTGAATCACGCAGGTAAATTATTAGCCCTAGAAGAGACCTCATTGCCTTGGTGCGTTAATAAAGAACTTGATACGGTGGGTGTAGAGGATTTCGAAGGAAAACTAGATACTGCTATGACGGCACACCCAAGGGTCTGTCCTGAAACTGGAGAGATGCTTTTCTTTGGTTACTCAATGTTCAGCGAACCTTTTTTAAATTATTACAGAGTCAGCAAAGAAGGAGCTCTTGTTCAATCTGAAGCCATAGAACTGCCAAGACCAGTAATGATGCATGATTGGAACATTACCAGAAACTACGTTATTTTTATGGACCTTCCTATAGTTTCAGATATGGATTTGGCTGCCTCAACAGGTTCCCCTTTTGGATTTAAACCAGAATGTGGAGCAAGATTAGGAGTAATGCCAAGGGATGGAAATAATTCAGATGTTAGGTGGTTTGATATAGATCCTTGTTTCGTATTCCATAGCTTTAATTCATTTGAGGTTGGAAATAAGATAGTTTTATATGTCTCCAGACAGCAAGAAGCAATGGTGGGAGGCTTTAAAGATATTTACGGAGGCGAGACAACTGTAGCTAGATTGTGGCGCTGGGTTATAGATCTTGAGACAGGTATTGTTACTGAAGAGCAACTAGATGATGGGGCATGTGATTTCCCAAGAATCAACGATAGCTTAATAGGTCTTAATTCTGAATTTGGTTACTGTATGCAGCTGAAAACAGATGTTGAGGACCTTACTTTTGGAGAGCATTTATTTAAATATCATTTAGAGTCAGGCAAGAGAACCGATCATTACTTAGGTAAAAATGTTGCAGGCGGAGAACCTGTTTTTGCTCCTAAACCCGGTTCTTCCAAAGAAGATGAAGGATGGATTTTGTCTCTTGTTCATGAAAGGGAAACAAGACAATCAAAACTAGTTATCATTGATGCGGAAGCATTTGATCATGAACCGGTTGCTGAGGTTATTATTCCTCAAAGAGTTCCATATGGAGCTCATGGAAGTTGGATACAAAATTAAATTAGGAGGTTATTTTGGAAGCACAATACGCAACGGTCTGGGAACGAAACTCAGACGTAATTCCCGATGAGATAGCTCTAATTTGCGGAGATAAGCAAGTTACTTGGAGAGATTATGACAATAGAGCAGCACGACTGGCTTCAGTTCTTACGGAAGCAGGTCTTGGAAATGACTCCAAGGTAGGACTTTATCTGCATAATTCCAACGAGTATCTGGAAGCTCAATACAGTGTATTTAAAATTAGAGGTGTACCGATAAATGTTAACTACAGATATAAAGAAGAAGAATTAATTTACCTTTTGGACAATTCAGATTCAGAGGCTGTCTTTTATCAAGGTTGTTACACTCAACAGATAGAGGCCATTAAAGACAAACTACCAAAGGTTAAATTATTTATTCAAGTAGATGACGGAACAAATGATGTTTTGAATTTTGCAACAGACTATGAAACAGCAATTTCTGCTTCAGAACCTATGGAAAGAATAGAGAGGTCAGGAGAAAACATATATATGCTCTATACCGGGGGCACTACTGGAATGCCTAAGGGAGTCATGTATCAGCATGAAGGGCACTTAATGGGCATGTTAAATACAGCTGGCGCCTGGGGCTTAATTCCAGTTCAGGAACGTCTTGAGAAAGAAGACTTAGAGTCTATAGGTGATGAAGTAAAAAGGCTGTCTGATGAAGGCAATTTACCTGTAAGCATACCTGCCTGTCCGCTAATGCATGGAACGGGCATGTGGCTTGGAGCAATAATTCCTCACCTGGTTGGTGGAACCGTAGTTACATTGCCCGAACTGGGCTTTGATCCAGACAATCTTCTAAAAGAAGTAGAAAGAACGAAGGCAAATAATGTTGTCATTGTGGGTGATGCTTTTGCTAAACCAATTATGGATGCTCTCGACAAAGCCGCCTCTGAAGGGCAGCCATATGATTTAGAGTCAGTTAATACTGTTATTTCAAGTGGAGTTATGTGGAGTTCAGAGGTTAAGCAAGGTCTGCTGAAACATCATGATATGGTTCTAGTCGATGCGATGGGTTCAACTGAAGGAGGCATGGGGTCTTCAAGGGCTTCCAGAGACAATCCGGCTGAAACTGCTAAGTTCGTTTTGAATCCTGGCGTTATAGTCATTACTGATGACGGAGAAATAGTTGAGCCGGGATCAGACAAAATGGGCAAAATTGGAACAAGTGGATTGGTCCCTCTAGGATATTTCAAAGACGAAAAGAAATCTGCCGAAACATTTAAGGAGTTTCAAGGTGTTCGATATAGCTTTCCGGGGGACTATGCCAAGGTTGAAGCAGACGGTACGATTACCCTTTTGGGTCGAGGAAGTAATTGCATTAATACAGCTGGCGAAAAGGTTTATCCCGAAGAAGTGGAAGAAGCAATTAAGCGTCATGATGATATTTACGATTGCCTGGTAGTTGGATTACAAGATGATAGATTTGGCCAGAGAGTAGTAGCCCTTGCATCATTTCAAGAAGGTAAGGAAATCGAAGAACAAGATTTGATATCTTTCACAAGAGAACACTTAGCTGGATACAAGCTACCCAAGCAAGTTCTTTTTGTGGATGAAGTTATGCGAGCACCTAACGGTAAAGCAAACTACAAGTGGGCTAAAGAAACAGCTGAAAAGGAATTAACCTAGGAGACAACATGGATGTTAGTGAAGCAGTCGATTCAAGACTTTCGGTAAGAGAATTTCTAAAAAATCCAGTTGATGATGAGCTTATAAAAGAGCTGCTTGAGAAGTCAGCCAGAAGTGCTTCAGGTGGCAATCTACAGCCTTGGAAAATATACGTTATCAACAATGAAACTATGGCTTCTTTCTTAAAGTTTCAAGAGGAGTGGTCAGAACCAGAAACACCTGCGTATGCAATTTATCCTGAAAACCTCAAAGAGCCTTACAAAACTTCAAGATTTGAAGTGGGCGTTCAGATGTATTCAATCTTAGACATAGGTCGTGACGATAAAGAAGGAAGATTTAAGCAAATGCTAAGAAATTATGAATTCTTTGGTGCGCCCGCAGCTTTTTTCTGTTTTGTAGACAGGCAAATGGGAACTCCTCAATGGTCAGATCTTGGAATGTTTCTTCAAACGTTTATGCTCTTGGCAAGGGAAGCTGGATTGGATACTTGCCCACAAGAAGCTTGGGCAATGAAACAAGAGAGTGTAACTGCTTTCGTGGAAGCTCCAGATGAAGAAATGTTGTTTTGTGGCATGGCAATTGGATTCAGAGATCCAAATGCTCCAATCAATGATTTAAGAACTGACAGAAGACCTATTGATACTTGGACAAAATTTATTAAGAAGTAGCTCTAGATCATTACTTCAATCAGGCTCGGGCCTTCCGAAGCCAAACTGTTAGATAACGCTTTCTTAAATTCTTCAACTGTAGTTGTGCTGTAACCAGTTACACCAAGTGATTCAGCTAAAGAAGACCAGTTTATTGCTGGGTCATCTAATGAAAACATTGATGCAGCTCTATCTCCAGTTCCCAAAGCACCCACCCTGTCTAACTCTACTTTTAGGATTGCGTAGGATCGATTGGAAAAAATTATATTTGTTACATTTAAGGATTCTCTAGCTTGAGTCCAAAGCGATTGGACCGTATACATGGCCCCTCCGTCTCCATGTAAGCAGACAACTGGCCTATCTGGGGCTCCGATAGCTGCTCCTGTGGCAAGAGGCAAGCCTTGTCCTATTGAACCACCAGTTAAGGCTAGCCAATCAAGGGGTTTTGCATTCCAGGCGTGAGGTGTAACGAAGAATCCAGAAGTTGCAGCCTCATCACAAACTATTGTTTCTTCTGGAAGCAGATTTGCAAATATAGGTCCTATATTCTCAGGCCCTAGGTCGCCCGTATCAGGCATACTGATATCCTCATCAGGAATAAAGCGGCCATCTATCTCAGATCCTTTGAAAAGTTCACATAAGGCATTTAGGGCATATTTTCCATCTTGGAAAGGAGAACATAACTCAATGAGATTTGCTTTTTCTGGAGATAAATAGCTTTTTTTACCAGGGTAAGCAAAAAAAGAAACTGGCGGCTTGGTACCTATGAAAACAATGGTATCTATTCCTTTAAGATACTCTTCAGCCATTTCTGCAAAGTATGGGATGGGTTCTATCTTAGTTATCCCTCTACCTCTTCTGTGTTTTTTTACAAAAGTGTCTGTAGCTACCCTGCAGTTAGCCGCTGTAGCAATTTTACCTGCTAGACCTACTGATTCTTCATCAAGAAAATCTCCACCAACAAAAAGCATTGCGTTATTGCTTTGAGACAGAGCTTTAAAGGCTATATCGATTTCTTTATCATCGATTTTAGCTGGCTCAGGAATTTCAACAACAGGACCGAGATTATCTGTTTCACCCCAAGCACAGTCTGCCGGAACAAGCATAGTAGCGATTTGACCCGGAAATTTATGTGCTTCCAGCCAAGCCTGGCTGCCTAAAGATGATAAGTCATCTGGCGATAAACTTCTGCCCACCCAATTTGATGATGCTTTTGCTAAACCGTCTAAATCTGAGGTCAGGGGAGCATCGTATTTCAGATGATAAGTAGCATGATCCCCAACTATATTCAGCATTGGAGTTTTTGCTTTTCTAGCATTATGTATGTTGGCAAAGCCATTACCAAGTCCAGGTCCTAGATGTAATAAATTAGCAGCAGCTTTACCCGTCACTCTTGCATATCCATCAGCTGCACCAGTTACAACGCCTTCGAATAAACCTAAAACAGGCCTTATTTCTGGATGGTGATCTATTGCAGCTACCAGGTGCATTTCGGAAGTGCCTGGATTAGCAAAAACAACTTCTAATCCATTAGCAATTAAAGTTTTTAGTAAAGCGTCAGCAGAATTCATAGGTTCATTATAAACCTATGAATTTTTTACTAGGAAAATTATTGTTTAATGTCTAAGTACTTGTCCAGCACGAGCACCAGTTGGCTCTCCATCAAGGACATTGATTGAGCCGTTTACAATCGTAGCTTTGAAGCCTTTAGATTTTTGAATATAACGAGGTGCTTCACCAGGAAAGTCATTTACTAATAAGGGCTGAAGTTCAGTAACTTCTTCGGGGTTAAACACATTTATGTCTGCTTTCATTCCCGCCTTTAGCACACCTCGATCTTTAAGGCCGATTACCGCTGCTGGATCTGCTGTCATTCGCTTAATGGCTTGAGGAAGTGTGAATACTCCTTTCTCACGGACATAATGGGAGAGTATGAAGCTAGCCCAACCTCCATCCATAATTTGAGAAACATGAGCGCCGACATCTCCTAGACCAGGAATTAGATTTTCACTGCCAAAAAGGTCTCCTTGTTCCTTCAGGTTAGTACCAAACATGCGCCAGTTGAAAAGACCTCTACCGTTACTTTCTCTCGATAGTCTTAAAAAAGTTTCGGACCAATGCTCTGAAGCAGATTTCGATAGTTCTATCAGATTTTGTGCGGAGTTGTGATCGGGCATCTCATCGAAGCCCAAAAAGTAAACTTTTTGAAGAGGAATAGGACAAGATTTAGGTTCGCGTGCTTCTGCTACTAGAGCCTCACAGAAGGTTTCATTATTAATCGCTTCCAATCTGGCTTCAAAACCTTTCTCTCGTAATTCATCCCATGTTGGACCTTGAATGGGTATACCTGATTGAAGGCCAAACATATAGCCAGACCCTCGCGTATGAGTAGTTGCTGTGATATTGCGTCCATCTAAATTCATTTCATCAAGATGCTTGGCAGCGTTGGCCCCAGATCCTTCTTCACCTGAGCAGCCATAGCTAAATAAGACTCTGCTTCCTTCTGTCTCAGCAACCGACTTCATTACCTCGGCATCTGCACCAACTAACTGCATAAGCCCATCTTTAGGTCCAACAACTTTTGCAATCTCTACAAGCTCAGCACAATCGGCAAAGGTTCCAGGAATTGAGCGACCATCAGGAGCTTTATGCGGTTCGTAACGATTAGTAGAGAATCCAACAGCACCGTCTTTCATTGCTTTTTCTACAATCTCTGCCATTTGCTGCTTTTCAGCTTCTGTCGCTTGCTCATCAAATGACCTATCTCCCATAACGTAATAGCGAATAGCAGAATGACCAACGAGACCAGCTACATTTAATGAGGGTTTAAGTTCTTCAAGCATATCGAGATATTCACCATAGTGCTCCCAATTCCAAGGGAGTCCGGATAGAATGGCTTGCTTTGGAATATCCTCAACTGTTTCCATCATACCAGCCAGAACTTCGACATCTTCAGGCTTACAAGGAGCAAAAGTGAGACCACAGTTTCCAATTAAAGCCGTTGTTACACCATGCCAGCAAATCGGGGTCATTTCAGGATCCCAGCCAATTTGAGCATCCAAATGAGTGTGTATATCCACAAAACCAGGTGAGACAGTCATACCTTCAGCATCTATGATCTCAGCCGCTTCACCGTCTATTTGGCCAATTTCAGTAATAATTCCATCTTTAACTGCTATATCTGCAGAAAAGGAATCAGAACCAGTTCCATCAATAACATTCCCATTTTTGATGATTAAATCATGTTGCATATCACTCCCCCTAAAATCTATTGAAATTTAAGTATATAAGTTTTTCTTCAGACAGGAATCCCAAAAAAGAGCTAAAAATATAACTACTTAAGCGACTTATATTTCTCGTATAAAAATTTAGAAACCCAACCTGCTATAAATGGAACTACAGTTAATTGAGTTATTATTAAGAAACCAACAAGCCCTTCTGAGCTTAGAGTATAGAACATGTCTTGAATATTTGATCTTACACTTACACTGAATATTGAGCCAATTATCGCTAATATCCAAATCAATAGATAAGAGGCCGCATAAAACCCGGTAACTATGCAGCTCAAAAGTATGAATAATTTTTTCATCACTCCAATATACACTAAATGGGCTAGACAGGATTTGAACCTGTGACCTTCTGCTCCGGAGGCAGACGCTCTATCCTAGCTGAGCTACTAGCCCAATAGCGATTATATATCTATCTCAATTTATGTTTTATTTAAGATACCAGCCCTGATATCATCCATTTTCGTTTAAAAATGGAGTACATATGGCAAGCAATACTTGGCAATCTATAAATTGGAAAGATCCTTTTCTACTAGAACAGCAACTTTCTGATGATCAAAGAATGGTGAGGGATACAGCCCATCAATTTGCCCAAGATAAGCTCTTGCCCAGGGTTAGGGAAGCTTTTAGGAATGAGGAAACTGATCCTTCTATTTTCCAAGAAATGGGCTCTGTAGGTCTTTTGGGTTCAACTATCAGTGGCTATGATTGTCCTGGAGTGGACTACATAAGTTATGGATTGATAGCAAGAGAGGTTGAAAGGGTAGACTCAGGATACAGATCCATGATGAGTGTTCAATCTTCCTTGGTGATGTATCCAATATATGCTTTTGGATCAGAAGAACAAAGAGAGAAATATCTTCCTGGCCTAGCTAAAGGAGAGAAGATTGGTTGTTTTGGGTTAACAGAGCCTGATTATGGCTCTGACGCTGGAGGGTTAATTACTAGAGCTAAAACCGTTGATGGCGGTTACTCTCTGTCCGGAGCTAAGATGTGGATATCCAATAGCCCTATTGCCGATGTCTTCGTGGTGTGGGCAAAGAATGATGAAGGAAAAATCAAAGGATTCATATTAGAAAAGGGAATGAAGGGTCTAAGCGCACCTAAGATTGAAGGAAAGCTTGCCCTAAGAGCCTCCGTAACCGGTCAAATTGTTATGGAAGATGTTTTTGTTGATGAAAGCCAGATGTTACCAAATATTGAGGGTCTCAAAGGACCTTTCAGTTGCCTAAACAATGCTAGATACGGGATAGCGTGGGGAGCATTAGGTGCAGCTGAGACTTGTTGGCACACTGCCAGAGACTACGTGATGGACAGGAAACAGTTTGATAAACCCCTAGGATCCAATCAATTAATACAACTTAAACTCGCTGATATGCAGACAGATATAAGTATTGGACTTCAAGGCTGTTTTCGAGCAGGTCAATTGATGGATGATCACAATATATCTCCAGAATTAATTTCTTTAATAAAGAGAAACTCTACAGGTAAAGCGCTTGAAATAGCTAGAAAGTCTAGAGACATGCTGGGAGGTAATGGCATATCTGACGAATATCCAATTATGCGTCATATGGTAAATCTTGAGGTGGTGAATACTTATGAAGGAACTCATGATATTCATGCTCTTATTTTAGGTCGAACACAAACCGATATTCCCGCATTTTAAGGGACAATTTCGAGAAGACTCGTTCTGTTTAATGTTCTATAATGCAACTCGCCCTGCCTTGAGCTTATTTTAAAAATGAAATATTCAAAACTTTTACTAATATTATTTACTGGATTTGTTGTTAGTTTAGGAGCTTCTGAAGCAAAAAAAGCTATGGAAAAAAGAATTGCTCCAGTAGGTTCTGTATGTGTTCAAGGTCAAGATTGTGGAACAGCAGTTGCTGAAACAGTGGCTGATTCCTCTGGCGCTAGAAATGGAGAGGCTGTTTATACAAACGCTTGTGCTACCTGCCACAATATTGGTTTAGCCGGTGCTCCTAAATTTGCAGACGCTTCTTCATGGGGTGCGAGGCCAGACAAAGGTTTAGAGGCCCTTACCGCTTCTGTCAAAAATGGTCTTAATGGAATGCCTGCAATGGGTATGTGTATGGATTGTTCCGATGATGAACTATCTTCTGCTGTCCAGCATATGCTTGATAGTATCTAGTAAGCTTTCTCTAAGACTGACTCAAAATCTTCCCATTTTTCAAATACAGGAATTTCTATATCCTCGTAAGGCCACTTAGCGCCTTCGTTTTTAAACCAAATTGGCTTCATACCACAATCCAAGCTACCTTTGACGTCATTTAAGGGATGATCCCCGACGTGACAAATTTCTTCAGGTTTGAGGCCAGATGCTTCGATCAAAATTTCGAAAGCTTTTGGGTCTGGTTTGTGCGCTCCTGAATTCGCTGAAGAAAATACATGAGAAAAAAGATGATCTATGCCAATTTTTTTTAAGTCAGCATTGCCATTAGTAATCACACCCAAAGAGTAGTTTTGATTCAATGACTCCAATGTTTCTTCTACTCCTTCAAACAACTTCACATTATTTCTTGCCTCAATAAAGATATTGAAAGCATTCTTTGACAACATATCAGATTCTTCTTTGTTGTAGCCGGCCAAAAGGCCAATTTCATAAAACATTTTAGTTCTCAAGTCTGAGATCCTAACGAGTAATGATGGATCTTCTTTAAGAAGTTTATTTCTCAAATCCATCATATTAGTAGACTGAATTATTTTATCTGCCCCGGGGTAATTTTCCTTAATCCAAGACGATGTTAGGTCTTCTGCCTTATATATAGTCGGCATAACATCCCAAAAGGTGTCATCAAGATCGAAAGAAATATATTTAATGGCCATCTTTAGTATCCTTTTTTGCTCTCGGGTGAGCTTTGTCGTACACCTTC